>Ga0208980_10000629_pt1 | contig 20283 bp, 18 predicted proteins | sample WetSurMetagenome_3_FD_187993 | JGI IMG/M metagenome (GOLD analysis project Ga0208980, IMG submission 187993) | Wetland microbial communities from Twitchell Island in the Sacramento Delta, sample from surface sediment Aug2011 Site A1 Bulk (version 2) | ecosystem: Environmental > Aquatic > Marine... | reverse complement strand
AGAGGGAATGAAGAAATGTTTTTATTGTGCTGAATTGATAAGACAAGAAGCTAAGGTATGTCAGTATTGTGGGAAGTTGCTTCATGATTAAATAGGGTCACCATTCGGGGTCAAATCATAAATGCCTCAATCTTTCGCTCTTTACTTGCCCCTTTCTCTCCTTGCCACCTTCTTCTCTATCTGTGTGCATAAGCTCTGAATTATGCTCAGTTCCTTTTCGGTAATCCCGGCCCTGCCGATGAAATGCTTCAGATCGTCAATGATATTTTTCATGAGATTCCTATCACCTTTCGGTATGTATTCAAGCAGTTCCAGCACCTGGGAAACCTTTTCATATAAGGGTAAAATCTCTTCATGTGCCTTGAGGTCTGCAATAAGGGTTGAGTTGTCAAATTTCTTCTTCCTGGTGCTGCCGGATGTATCATCTGTCTCCCGACCATGCTTTGAAAGTTCGTAGGCAATGATCAGGACAGCATGGGAAAGGTTCAGCGAGGGTTGGATCTTACTGCTCTGGATTTTGAGCAGAAAGCCGCATTGATCCACCTCATCATTGTAAAGCCCCTCCGCTTCCCTCCCGAAAAGGATAGCGACTTTATTGTTTACGGCTGCATCACGAATCCTTGCCGTTCCCTGTTCAACAGGCAATATCACTCCACGTCTCTTCCCTGCTCTTCTGGTCGTTCCCACGATAACAGCCTTGTCCCTTATCGCCTCTTCAAGGGTATCATAAATCTCTGCGGAGTCGAGTACATCATGGGCGTTGCGGGCAAACCATCTGCCCTCGTCCGACATTTCAGGAGGAGGCTTAACAAGGCAGAGGTTTCTAAATCCCATGTTCTTTATAGCGCGTGCGGATGCGCCGATATTACCCGGTTCCCGGGGTTCCACAAGGACAAAATAAATGTTTTGTTCCCATGCATTCATAGAAAACTCTTTAATATAAATGGCAGGAGATGAGTCTTCCGGATACTTCTCTCAACTCGGGAACGACTTTATCGCATGGGTCAAATCTTTTCGGGCACCGGGGATGGAAAGGACAGCCTGAGGGGATTGCAATCGGGCTGGGGACATCGGCGTCAAGGCGATGGGACATCTGCTCAGCCTCTGATGAGCCGGAGAACCCGAACTCCTCGCCACGTACCCTGAGTTTCGGTGCTGAAGAGAGCAGCAGGTTTGTATAGGGATGCATCGGTTTCCTGAACAGTTCATCCGTCGTTGCATGTTCCACGATTTTTCCGAGGTACATGACTGCAATCTCGTCACTAAAGTACTGGACGACCCGCAGGTCATGGCTGATGAACAGAAAAGAGATGCCCGACTCTTTTTGCAGCTGCTGAAGGATATTCAGTATCTGCGCCTGTATGGATACGTCGAGTGCAGAGAGCGGCTCATCAGCAACAATCAGCCTCGGAGATACGGCAAGGGCCCGTGCGATGCATATCCTTTGGCGCTGTCCGCCGCTGAATTCGTGGGGATAACGGTTGAGGACATCGGCATCGAGCCCGACGCTTCCGAGCAGTTCAGTGACTTTATCCCTGATTCCGGACCTTTTGATGATCTTATGAATCTTTAATGGTTCAGAGAGAGTATCCAGAACAGTCATCCTCGGATTCAGCGAGGCAAAAGGGTCCTGGAAGATTATCTGGACCGATTTCCTGAAGGCCTTAAGAGAGTCTTTTTTCAGCTCCTGTATCTCCCTGCCCTGAAAGGAGATATTCCCTGAAGTAGGAGGTAACAACCGCAAAATTAACCGTGCTACCGTCGACTTCCCCGAGCCGCTTTCGCCGACAAGCGCAAATACTTTGCCCTCGTTTACCGAGAAGGTTACTCCGTCTACAGCCCTGAGCATTTCCTGCCCCGCGAAAAGCTTTCTTTTGACGGGGAAATATTTCTTCAGTGCAACAATATCTAGGAAGCCCACAGAATCTCCTCTGACCGGATGCACCGGGTAAAATGGCCCTGCCGGATCTCTTTCAGCGCCGGTTCTTCCTTTGTGCATTCAGGGATCATATACCTGCATCTGTCAGAAAATTTGCACCCCGGAGGGAGTCTGTCCGGCCTGGGCACGGTTCCCGGGATCGGTTTCAATGCAAGCCCCTTTCTTTTTGGGAGTGATTCCAGAAGGCCTATAGCATAGGGATGTCTTGGATCACCGAGAAGATCACGGACGCTCGAGAGTTCTACAATCCGGCCTGCATACATGATGGCAGCCTGTTCAGCATTCTCTGCGATTACGCCGATATCGTGAGTAATGAGCAGCATAGCCATCTTCCTCTGTACCCTGAGAGTTCCGAGTAACTCTAATATCTGTGCCTGAATCGTTACATCAAGCGCTGTTGTCGGTTCATCGGCAATCAGGAGAGAGGGATTGCAGGCAATAGCCATGGCAATCATGACCCGCTGCCTCATGCCGCCGGACATCTGATGAGGATATTCACTCACCCTGATTTCAGGTGAGGGAATTTTCACTGCCCTCAATAGTTCAATGGTTTGCGCTAATGCCTCTTTTTTGGTGAGCCCCATGTGAGTGGTAAGCACCTCGGCTATCTGATACCCTATGGTCAGAACCGGATTGAGCGAGGTCATGGGTTCCTGAAAGATCATCGAGATTTCCTTGCCTCTCAGTCTTCTCATCGATTCCTTATCAAGACCGAGAAGGTTGCTTCCTCTGAAGATGATTTTTCCTTCAGCGTAGGCATTATGGGGAAGGATTCCCATGATGGCGTGTGCCGTAAGACTTTTTCCGCACCCGCTCTCACCGACAAGGCCGAAGACCTGGGCCTCTTCGATCACAAAATCAAGGGAAGAAACAACCTTTATCGGCTTGTATGAAGACCTGAAGGATATTTCAAGGTCCCTTACCTCAAGGAGGGACACAGCGGGCTATTTTACCTCTTTTTTCAGAAGCTTCAGATAAGCTTCCGCTTCTTTCAGATTCGGAATCTGTTTAAGGGCTTTCTCCCATTCCTCAAAAGCAAGCCCCATAAGTCCTTTCATGTAATAGCTCAGACCGAGTTGAACCCATGCAGGGCCGTAATTCGGGTTGATTTCTTTTGCTTTTACGAAATAGGGGATAGCTTCATCGGCAAGACCCTTGTTTCTGAGGGCCATACCAAGCTTTGTATGGGCGTCGGGGAGGCGCGGGTACATCTTGATGGCTTTTTTGTATTCTTCCATAGCCTCGTCATTCATTCCGAACTCAAAATAGATATTGCCGACTTTGTAATGTTCATTGGCAATCTTCCCTGCAATAAAGGGGTCGATGGCGGTAGGTGTCGGATGGGCAATCTGTGCCGCACGGGCAAAGACCTCCTGACCCTTCTCGAATTCACCCATGTTGTTGTAGGTAATCGCAAGGTTCAGCGAAGCTTCAGTATAGTGTGGATTTAATTCGAGAGCCTTCTTGAAATATTCCGAAGCCCCTCTGAGGTCCCCTCTGTGATGGGCAATTATGCCAAGTTTATTGTGGACATCCGCATAATGAGGGTGTGAACTGATGATGTTTCTCAAAAGAGGTTCGGCTTCAGGGTACTTTCCGTCCTCAAAGAGCTCAATGGCACGTTCGTAGATATCTTTTGGTTCCATTAGATAAAAAGTATAGGGAGTAAAAGAATTGTTTGTCAACCTGAAATATGCAACCAAGGCATTGGAAAATAATTTTTATTCAGAATATTTGCACGTTTCAAATGCATCTTGGGGTTAATTTCATAATTCTTATTTGCTGCCGGAATGGATGGCCACTATACCGCCTGCCAGATGTCTGTAAACGACATCTTTCCATCCTGCCGATTCGATTACCCTGCAGAGTTCGCGGGGAGAGGGAAAATCTTTGATCGTGTTTCCCAGATACCGGTATGCGTTTGGGTCCGAGCCGAGTATGAGAGAGACAAAGGGAACAAATTTCATGAGATAGAAAGAATAGATTCCTTTGAAGACCGTATTGGTTGGCTGACTGAATTCAAGACAGACAAAACGTCCTCCCGGCCTCGTCACACGATAGAATTCCTTCAACGCCCCCTGCCTGTTGCTGATATTGCGCAGGCCAAAGGTTATCGTAACCGCATCGAATTGCACATCTGGATAGGGAAGTGTCTCTGCATTTCCTGTTCTGAAATTTATTCTGTCCTGAAGATTGTCCTTTAGTACTTTTTTTCTGCCCAGATCAATCAGTTCAGGGGAAAAATCCAGCCCTTCAATCGTAACCTTTCCTTCCCAGAATCTGCAGAGCTCGATCGCCATATCACCCGAACCTGTACAGACATCAAGGATCTTCTCACACTGAATTCTACCGGTCTCCTGCGCCACTTTTTTCCGCCATTGTATATCAAGCCCGAGGCTGAGCAGATGATTGAGCAGGTCATACCGGGGGGCGATACGGGAAAACATCCGGGAGACCTTGCCTGCATCACGTTCTTCGTGATTAACGATTATTTCAACAGGGTTTTCTTTCTTAGCTTTGTACATTGACAAGTTTTTTTCTCCCCATGCTTTACCATTTTCAGGCTCTCGATAATTATCTTTCCGACATTCAGAGCTTCCTGATAAAAAATATCCTTCAGTTCGGAATGGCTCCAGTCGGGGCCAACTCCCTCGGCCCTGTTGACGACAAGATACAGGCCGGAGTAGCATGCCCCGATTTCCCTGGCGAGATACACTTCAGGACAGAGCGTCTGACCGATGACATCTGCACCAAGAGTTCCGAACATTCTGACTTCAGCCCTGCTTTCGAAATGCCGTCCGTCTGTCACCACATATACTCCATGATGTATTTTCCTTTCAGGAAGTATTTCTTTGAGGGTCTGGGCAAGAATTCGCGAGAGGCCGGGACAGACAGGATCCCGCATAATGAGCAGATAGTCGTCGGAAAGGTACACATCCTTTCGCATCGAAAAATCCATATAGTCTTCCGGTATAAAGAAGTCGCATAGTCCGAAATCCCTCGCAACCGATCCAACTCCGCCCTCAGCAAAGATAGTTTTAACCCCTGCCTTCTCAAGAACCCAGAAAACCTGTCGTGAAGCATCTGCCCTCCTGACGCCGGCACGCCAGCCGTGCATCTTTACAGTAAGAACAGGGGCTCCCTGAACTGAAAAAAACTTAAACTCCGGACTGTCTCCGAAGGGTGTTGAAAAAACCTGCCGGCCCAGCACTTTTACTCCCGGTATATGCAGATCTTCGGGAAACCGGATCGAGAAAGTGCCTGACCCGCCGATAAAAGCCAACTTGGCTTTCGGAAATGTTTTCTTGCTCATTTCAAGCTTACTCAAAAATTATTCCCCTCTTTGGCAAAGAGGGGTAAGGGGAGATTTTCTGAATAAAGTAAATTAAAAATTATAATTGTAAAATCCCTCCTCACCTCCCTTTACCAAAGGGAGGGACCTATTGTTTTGTCTATCTTTCTTTCTTTCACTTTCATTGCGAAGGACTAAAAAACCCTCAGTATATTGAATTCAGTATCCCTCTGGGCCGGTATCTTGCCTGCTTTTTTCATAAGATCAACCATCTCATCAACGGTGATCCTATGGGATATCCCTGCGGCCCGGACTACATTTTCTTCGATCATGATGCTGCCGAGATCGTTTGCGCCAAACGAGAGACACATCTGTCCAATATCTTTCCCCTGAGTAACCCAGGAACCCTGGACATTGGAGAAATTATCGAGAAAGAGGCGGCTTATTGCAAGGGTTCTGAGGTATTCAAGGGACGATACCGGTCTGCCCCCCAGGTTTGTGTTTCCCGGCTGGAACGTCCACGGGATAAAGGACATGAACCCGCCGGTCCTGTCCTGAAGGTCGCGAATTTTCTGGAGATGCAGAATGCGCTCCTCTCTTGTTTCAACAGTACCGAACATCATGGTTGCTGTCGTCCTGAGGTTGAGTTTATGCGCTTCCTCCATTACCTCCAGCCATTGTGATGATGATATCTTTTTGGGGCTGATCTTCTGCCTCACCCTGTCAACCAACACCTCTGCGCCTCCACCCGGAAGAGAGTCAAGTCCTGCATTGATAAGCTCCTTTAATATCTCTGCCAGAGTCATTCCCGATGACTCTGCGATATACACTATCTCCGGCGGAGAGAGGCTGTGAATTCTGATATTATATTTTTCTTTTATCCCCGAGAACATTTTCTTGTAATACTCGATGGTCAGGTCAGGGTTTATCCCCCCCTGCAGCATTATCTGTGTGCCGAAGAGTTGAACGGTTTCATCGACCTTTTTTTCAATCTCTTCCTGGTTTAATACATATGCCTCGGGATAGTCCTTCGTTCTGTAGAATGCACAGAAAGAACACTGGTTCCTGCATATATTTGTGTAGTTGATATTCCGGTCTATAAGAAATGTCCCGATTCCTTCAGGATGTTTCCGGCGACAGATGGCATCTGCTGCTTCCCCGAGTTCCAGAAGATCAGGATGAGAGAAGAGAGCCACCGCTTCATCGAAACTCAAACGTTTCTGAGAGGACGCCTTGTCCAGAACAGCTTTCGTATTCATTTGTTCACCCCTGCAAGGGATCCGGTGAATTTCAGTTCAGGGACACTTTTGATTTCCCCGATCTCTGCCGCTATCCGGTAAAAGTGGAGGAGTCCCTCCTGGTACGGTTTATCAAAATCAAACCGCAGTGACCTGAAATATTCCATTAAGAATTCCGGCGTGAAAGGTTCCCATTTCGCAGCATATTCCGCAATTTCAGAGAGATGCTCCATTGAATACTCCATTGATCTTTTGAACATATCAAATACATGGTCACTTAATGCAGTTCGTGTCTCTGCAAAACTGCGGGTTAACGCCCAGACAGCATACACCATTTTTCTCCCCGACAATTTTTTCCATTCCACTCCTAAATCGTAAACAATAAAATCTTCGGGATTGACGGAATAGTGCAGCGCTGCATCGCCTATAAGCAGGATGGCATCGGCTTCGGTGGAGACTGTGTTCACGCCGGATGGAAAGATAAAATATTCAGGGAAAACACTATAACCACGGCTGAGAACGAGTTTCAACAATACGTGTGACGTGGCAGATGTGCTGGTTAGCCCGACCTTTTTCCCTGACAGTTCCTGGATCGGGCAACGGCTGATGAGGAGGATACTTTTTACAGCTCCGTCAGAACTCACTGTGAAATCCGGGAAAAGAACGAGTGAGTCCGCGTTGCGCGCATATTCGATAGAGGATATCGGCGAGATGTCGAGTTCGCCGCTTAATAGTTTTTTGTTCAACTCTGTAGGGGTACCCTTAATCAGCTCGATGTCAAGAAGGGCATGACTTTTTACCAGTCCGTAATACAGAGGGAGGCAATTCAGAAACTGTATATGGCCGACCCTGGGTCTCAACAGACGCCCCCTCGCCCCCCGTTGTCATAAACCCTGATGACATTGTATAACGTGTCCCGTTCTACAGGTATTCTCCCGGCATCAGTGATCAAAGGCAGCAGCTCCTCCCGTGATATGGACTGATCGGTTTCGGCGCCTGCGGCATGGGTGATCTTTTCTTCGACAACCGTCCCGTCCAGGTCATCAACACCGAAAAGGAGAGAAAGCTGGGCAACTTTCAGTCCGAGCATGATCCAGAAGGCTTTTATATGATCGAAGTTATCGAGGACAAGCCGCGATACCGCGAGCATCTTCAGGCTTTCAAAGGCCGTCGGCTTTTTTAATTCCGGCAGTTCCGTGTTCTGGGGATGAAAAGGCAGGGGGATAAAAGATTGGAACCCGCCTGTTGTATCCTGGAGCTCTCTGAGGGTAAGAAGGTGATCAATGCGTTCCTCAGGATTTTCGATATGACCAAACAGCATCGTGGCATTCGACTTCAGACCAAGACTGTGCGCTGTCTTCATGACATCCAGCCACTCATCGCTGCTTGCCTTTTTCGGACAGACTGCTTCACGTATCCGGTGGTTTAATATCTCGGCCCCCCCTCCGGGCAGAGAACCCAGACCGGCTGCCTTTAGTTTCATGAGCACTTCTTTCATCGGAATCTTCGCTATCTTTGCAAAATAATCAATCTCTACAGCAGTGAACGCCTGGATATGCACTTCCGGCATCAGCTGCTTTAGGGAAGAAATCACGTCGAGATAATAATCGAACGGGAGGTCGGGATGGAGTCCGCTCACAATGTGGAATTCAGTGATGCCGAGGTGTCTGGCCGATTTAGCTTTTTCGAGCACCTCATCGGTAGTCATTGCAAAGGCGTCGGCATCGTTCTTGTCCCTGCTGAACGCACAGAATTTACAGCGCGATACGCATATATTCGTCAGGTTGATATGCTGGTTGACGTTAAAAAAGACATGCTGACCGGTCTTCTGTTCTTTTGCTTTGTTTGCAAGGCGGCCGAGCTGGAGAATGTCCCCGGAATCCATAAGCATCATGGCATCCTCTTTTGTAAGGCGTTCAGCGTTTTCAATTTTTGATAGAAGATCGTTCAGGTTATTTTTGGACATAAGCACTATTTCCTTTTACTTTATTTAATACATAAATTTTCTTCATTTACTGAAAGGATATAGTGTTTGAGCGGATTTATTTTGCCGATATTCATACAGCTTGCATATCGATAATAAAGAGGCAAAATACCTCGGCCTAAGGCTCGTAGAGAGTCCCGAAAGCTTTCGGGACGAGAATGAGCGAAAATACTATATCCTTTCATGGTAACCATTGTTTATGAATAAGCCGGCTTACCGCTTCCATGCCTTAAATAGCGTATGTTCAATCCTTAATGCATTCAAAACCTTTCCCACAATAAAATTGATCATGTCGTCAATCGTTTTCGGGTGATGATAAAAAGCCGGCATCGCGGGGAGAACCTGTGCCCCAGCCCTTGCTGCCTGTGCCATATTTTCAAGATGGATAAGATTCAGGGGTGTCTCCCGGACAACAAGGATGAGTTGCCTCTGTTCCTTGAGCGCGACATCAGCAGTCCTTTCGAGCACATTACCCGATATACCATTGGCTATCGCAGCAAGTTTCCCCATGCTGCAGGGAATTATGATCACAGCATCAGGCGCACTGGTGCCGCTCAGGAAAGGAGCCTCAAAATCGCTGTTCTCCCATACCCTTACAAAAGGTCTGTATTTCTGTATTCCGAGCTTTTTAAAATCCGCGAACCCGTCAACTCCCAGTTCTTCCTTCATCACTGCTTTCCCTGCAGAAGTCGGAATAACATGGACAGAATGCTTTCTGCCCGCCAGTTCCTGTATCAGTCTGACACCGTAGATGCTGCCGCTTGCTCCGGTTATGCCGATTACATATTCAGACAATTTTTCCCCTCCCGAACACCACTTCTGCTGCTGCAAACGAAAACACCACGACACTGATAATCCCGTTCATCGTAAAAAAAGCCACATTCAGTTTAGACAGATCATTTGGCTTTACCAGGCTGTTTTCATATGCAAGGAGGGCTCCGGCGATGAACACTCCCGCGAAATAGAAAAAGCCGAGGTTGAGACGGAGCCCGGCCCAGCAAAACAGGCATATCGAGATGAGGTGGAAAAGCTTGGTCAACGTGAGCGATGCATGAATACCAAACCGCGCAGGGATTGAATGAAGGTTTTCCCTGAGGTCAAAATCCCTGTCCTGCATTGCATAGAAGACGTCAAAACCCGCAACCCACAAAAGAACCGCTGCCCCGATTATGAGGGGCTCGGCGCTGATGGTGTTGGTCAACGCAACCCATGCGCCGACAGGAGCAAGTCCAAGGCAGAGACCGAGGACAATATGGGAAAGCCAGGTGAACCTTTTTGTATAGGGATAAATGATAAAGGGGATGACTGCAAATGGCCATAAGTATCGGCAGACAGGCGCAAGGTTATAGACGGCAAAAAGGAAAAACCCGAGACTCATCAGGGCAAAAATGATCACATTGGAAATGGAGAGAAGCCCTTTGGGCAGAGCTCTCTCTGCTGTCCTCGGGTTTCGTCTGTCGATCTCTGCATCAATAAGCCGGTTGGCCGCCATGGCAAAACTTCTCGCTCCGACCATTGCCAGGGTGATCCATAAGAGGGTTTTCATATCCGGCACCTTCATCTCAGCGAGAAAGGCACCGAGATATGCAAAAGGAAGTGCAAAGATGCTGTGCTGGAATTTTATCATCTCAAGGTAAATTTTGACTTTATCGAAGGCCATACTCTTTCCACCGCTGATCAACAAGCCTCTTGATTTCATCAGACATTTTTATTTCATCAGGCCATTCCCTCTGATAGCCTTCTTCAGGCCATTTTTTCGTGGCGTCGATCCCCATCTTTGCGCCATAGATAGGCCTGGGCGACGAATGGTCAAGCACATCGAGCGGGCCTTCGGAAATCAGGATGTCACGAGCAGGGTCAACGTTATTGAATGCCTTCCACGCAGCTTCAGAAGCATCCTGCACATTCACCTCTTCGTCAAAGATAAAAATAAATTTGGTGAACATCATCTGTCCGAGGCCCCAGATCGCATTCATTATTTTCCGGGCATGCATCGGATAGGCTTTTTTGATCGATATCAGGGCGCAGTTATGAAATACGCCTTCGAGAGGGAGATTTACATCAGCAATCTCGGGAAACTGCATCTTAATAAAGGGCAGGAACATGCGTTCCGTTGCCTTGCCCATATAGCAGTCTTCCATCGGCGGCCTGCCGACGATTGTTGCAGGATAAATCGGATCTTTTCTCTGAGTTACACAAGTCACATGGAAAACAGGATAATCTGCGGCAACGGAATAATAGCCTGTATGATCACCGAACGGTCCTTCCCTCCGTTCTTCGCCTGCATCCACATATCCCTCAAGAATAATTTCAGCATTGGCAGGGACGAGCAGGTCTACGGTTTTTGCCTTCACCACCTCAACAGGCTTTCCCCTCAGGAATCCGGCGAAGAACAATTCCTCGATTCCGTAAGGAAGCGGTGCGGTTGCCGAAAAAATTGTGATAGGGTCGCCTCCGAGAGCAACAGCGACCTCCATCCGTTTGCCCGCCTTGACTGTTTTTCTGAAATTCACAGCGCCGTCATGATGGGTATGCCAGTGCATGCCGGTTGACTTCGCGTCAAATACCTGCATGCGATACATACCTATGTTCTGTTTACCACTTTCAGGGTCTTTTGTAATAACCAGAGGAAGAGTAATGAACCGTCCGCCATCATCCGGCCATGTTTTCAGCACCGGATAATCAAGAAGCGAGAAGTCTTTTTCTTTCACTATTTCCTGACATGGCGCCTTCCTGACCTCTTTAGGTTTGGAGGTGCTTAGTTTATAAAGTCCATACAATGCCTCTGCTTTTTGTCGTAACGTCAGGTCAGCATCCATATTCAGAAAATGTGAAAATTTATTGTTCACTGCCTGGAAATCATCTACACCGAGGGCCCAGCTCATCCTCTGAAACGAGCCGAAAAGATTAATAGCGATTGGTATGTTGGAGCCTTTCGGTTTTTCGAAAAGGAGGGCAGGGCCTCCTTTTTTTGAGATCCGGTCGGTTATTTCCGTCACCTCAAGGACCGGATCTACTTCTGTTGTGATGCGGACAAGTTCCTTCTTCTTTTCCAGAAAATCGATAAACTCTCTCAGGTCCTGAAATATCATTGTTTTTCTTCCATCAGCCCTGATTTAAAAATGTTCTTCAATCCCCGTGCTGCACGGAAAAGTGAAAATTGAAACGCCCTGCTTTTCACCGCCTTCGATTCGTTCAATACCCAGCTCAGGAGTATGCCCTGGGCAGCCCCGAAAATAACCATCTTCGCAACCCTGGTATCGAGGTTCTTCCGGTATATCCCTTTCTTTTTCCCTTCTTCGAGGATTTCCTCGATGAGGTCGATGAATTCAACGATCCGGTTGATCGTATAATTGTTCAGGAAAATGCTGCTCTGCTTAATGTCGATGAGAAAGATCTCTGCAAGATGGCGGTCTTTTTTGAACATGGTGACGACCATGGAGAAGATCGCCTTCAGCTTGTCATTCGGGTCATCGAGGCGGCTGATCTTTTTTTTTATCTCGTCGATGATGCCGCCCCATTTTTCATCAAAAAGTGCGAGGAGGATCTCTTCCTTGCTCGAAAAATAATTGTAGAGCGTGCCCTCGGCCACCGTTGCCTCGGCAGCGATTTCAGAAACCCTTGTATCGGGATATCCCCGCTTCACAAAGGTTTTTAGCGCAGCATCAAGGATAAGCTTGCGCTTGTCAGATCTGTTCTCGGATTTCTTGAACATGCAATCTCTCAGCCTTAAATCTCGCAATTTTAGACAATGGGTGAGTGAGCGCTCACTCATTTTATATGGAACGCTCCCTTGCTGTCAAGAGAGCTTTGTCCGCCGGGGATTCCCCCTGAATTCCTAAGCGGTTATGCGTTCATGCAGCGCTTTATCTTTTTTCTTTCGGGTAATATTTATTAATCGTCTGCCTGACTTCTTCCAGCCACTTTTTCCTCTGCTCCTCTGTGCTGGTCACTATGATGGTGAACATCCTTCGGTAGAAAACAGGCACACCACATAAGTCAAAAATACAGTTCTTCCAAATGGCTTCGAGAGGGTCGCCGAATACTTTCTTCTCTCTTTCGGTTTCCGTATTGGAAGTATTGAATACAACTGCTGATTTTGCCTTTAGCAGACCCCTTGGAACACCTTCACCCGCATCGCTTTCAAGAAATTCGTACGCAACACCCGGACGGATAACTCTGTCCACCCATCCTTTTAAAATTGCCGGGGGCTGTCCCCACCAGTTAGGGTGAATGATGACAATACCCTCTGCCTCTGCAATTTCCTCACAGTGTTTTTCAATTTCAAACGGCAGGGGAACATCTTTGGGGATTTCCTGAAATGGCAGTATCGGGTCAAATTTTTCTTCGTACAAATCATGAAAAGCACCCTCATGACCGTTTTGATTCAGGGCTTCAACAACGGTTGCTGCTATGGCATGGTTGAAACTGCCTTTATTGGGGTGGGCAAGTATTACGGATATTTTCATGCAGTAGGCAGTTATTCAGGAAATATTTTACCGGGGTTCAGGATATTCTTCGGGTCAAAGACCTTTTTGATCGCCTTCATAATTTCGATCTCTTTTTTTGAGAGCTCCATGCCGATATACGGTTTCTTTGTGAGGCCAACTCCGTGTTCGCCGGATATAGTTCCGCCGAGGGACAATGTCTCTTGAAAAATCTTTTCGACAAGACTGAGCCCTTTCTGATACTCCTGTTCGTCCTTTTTATCGACCATGATATTAACATGAATGTTTCCGTCACCGGCATGGCCAAAGTTTACAATCGTTATCCCGCTTTCCTCTGAAATTTTCCTGAGACGCATCAGCATCTCCGTCACTTTGTTCCTTGGTACGACAATATCCTCATTGATCTTGGTCGGTTTCAGGTGATAGAGCGATGGTGATACAGCCCGCCGGGCAGTCCAGAGCCTGTTCCGGGCATGTTCATCTTCAGCCATCTGAACATCTGCACCGAGGTTCTGACAGAGAGCGACGATTCTTTCCGCTTCTTTTGTGATTGCAGAAGGATGCCCATCCAGCTCTATGAGAAGTATTGCCTCTGCATTTATGGGAAGGCCGACTGGCTTGAAGTTCTCAACTGCCCTGATAGTCTCCTGATCCATGAATTCAAGGGTCCTTGGGAGAATCCTTGATGCTATTATTTTTGAAACTGCGGCGCCTGCAGATTCAAGAGCGGGAAAAATGGCAAGGAGCGTCACGACTTCTTCGGGCAAAGGAAGTACCTTTAACCGGATTTTTGTCACTACAGCAAGCGTCCCCTCTGACCCGGTAAAGAGCCCTGTGAGGTTGTATCCTACCACTCCTTTTGCAGTTTTTACCCCGGTCATGAACACCTCTCCATCGGGAAGCACCGCCTCCAGTTCCATTACATAATCCCTTGTTACCCCGTACTTTATCGCCCTTGGTCCACCGGCATTTTCAGCGACATTTCCGCCGATGGTACAGAAGTGCAGGCTTGCGGGATCGGGCGGGTAAAAAAGTCCCATCAGTTCAAGTTCCCGCTGGAGTTTTCCGTTGATGACCCCCGGCTCACAGAGCGCCGAGAGGTTTTCCGGATCTATCTCGATAATTCTTTTCATCTTCTCGAAACTGATGATGATAGCCCCTTTTGACGACGGCACCGCACCGGCTGTCATCCCTGTTCCGGCGCCACGGGGAACAACAGGGATAGTGTTTTCATAGGCATACTTCATAATTTTTACAACGTCTTCTGTTGTATCAGGCCATACGACGGCAGAAGGTGAGATCTCGATTCCTGAGGCATCAAACCCGTAGCAGATAAGGTCTTCAGGGGCATCGGATACTTTTATGTGAGGAAATGCATCAGTGAGTCTGTTCATTCACCTGGTTTCTTATGCTTCCACAAGCTGCATGGATATTACCTTGGAGCTTCCTGCCTCCTCCATGGTAATTCCATATATATAATCAGCCACACTCATGGTATTTCTGTTGTGTGTGACTACGATGAACTGGGTATCTTTCGAGAAATCCCGTATCATTTTTGAAAATTTATCGGTGTTCGCCTCATCCAGGGCAGAATCAGCCTCATCCAGAATGCAGAGAGGGGTGGGTTTGAGTAAAAAACTTGCGAAGAGCAATGACAAAGCAGTAAGAGTCTTCTCACCGCCGGATAAAAGGGTTATGTTCTGGAGCCTCTTGCCGGGAGGTTGTGCGATTATATCGATCCCGGTATCGAGAATATTGTTTTCGTCAGTCATGACAAGCTCTGCCCTGCCTCCTCCAAAGAGCATCAGGAAGACCTCGGAGAACTTGACCTTCAGGGCTTCAAAAGCATCCCTGAGTTTTTTCCGTGTGGTCACGTTTATTTTTGTGATCGCCTCTTCGAGCTCTGCAATGGATTTCGTCAGGTCATCCTGCTGAGTTTTCAGGAACTCATAACGGGTCCGCAGTTCTTCATATTCTTCCAGTGTCCCGAGATTCACAGGTCCGAGTTCCTCGACTTTTTCGCGGAGTTCAACGAGTCTCTGTTCGTCTTCTTCGGTAAGAGGTTCTACTTCGGCGGTATCAAGGTCCAGCCCATAGTTTTGCTGTATGTGTCCGGCAATGTTCTCCATTTTCAGCTTATGCTCCGTACGCTGAATATCGAGTTCGGCTATCTTCTGCGAAGTCGTTTCGATCTGGCTTCTGAGGAGCTTCAGGTTGTGATCGTTTACGAGCAGTTCCTGATTTTCGGAGTCGATCACTTCTTTCTTCTCCGATATCTCCTGCCTGAATTGATCGGCAACGGAGACGAGCGCCCGTGTCTTTTCTTCGAATTCCTTCATCTCTTCTTCCCTTTGCGCAATACGGGACTGAACAGACGAAATTTCTTCGGATAAAAGCTCCTTTTTCCTCACAACTTCTGCGCTTTCTTTTACCAGAGCCTCTCTTTCCTTGATAAGAGACTCGATTTTCTCCCTGAGTGAAGTTATCGAGAGCCTGATATCAGTCACTTCGCTGCGGTATTCGTCAAGCTGCAACCGTTTTCCGGAAAGTTCTTCCTGGAGGGAGATGTTCTGCTGTTCCGACGCTGTCTTTCTCGCATCAATGAGTTCGAGTTCTTCATCTTTTTCCGTAAGCAGCTGTTCAAGAGAAGTCCTCTCCCTTGAAATTTGCTCGATCTCGAGCGTGAGATAAGCAAGTTTGCGGCTTTTTCTTTCCCTGTCTTCCCGGTAGTTCTCCTCCGTGAGCTTTAAAAGAGAGACGTCTTTTTCCCTGCTCACGATTGCAGATTCGATCTGTTTTAATTCGGTTTCTCCTGCTTCAGTCGACTGTAACAGACTGCTCAATTCAGCCTGGAGGCGTTCTATCTGCAATTTGTTCTTTTCGACAATGCTCTCGATTTCCCGGATTTCTCTTTTTCTTTTGAAAATACCTTTTATCTCTCCTGCAATGACAGTTCCTGAAGGTTCTATTACTTCTCCGTCGGGGGTAACGAACAAGAACCGGTGTCCCGAGGAAATCAGGTGATATGCGGTCTTAACATCTCTGACCAAAAATATATGTCCCAGAAGACTTTGAGCGACATCAGTAAACCCTTCCTTTGTCTGTATAAAGTTCAATGCGCTGCCGAGAACACCTTCAGGTGTACCGATAGTTTCTGCATGGGCTGACGGATGGACGGATATGAAAGCGGTCCTGCCGGATCCTCTCTGTTTGACTGTCGCAATGGCAAGCTCTATGTCTTCCAATGAAGGCAGGATAAAAGAATTTACCTTCTCCGAGAGGGCGCTTTCAATGGCTTTCTCATAATCATCCTCAATTTCGATGACATCAGAAATTGACGCAAGTATTGAGAACTGCACATCTTCTGAGAGGAATTCCTGTCCTGATTCATCGGATAATACTTCTCTGAGAGACTCAATCCGTGATGTATATGATGCAAGTTCTTCTTTGACTTTTGAGAGGTTCTCCCTGAGGGTTTCGATTCTGCTTTTGTTTGCAGAGAGTTCATTGAGAATAAGTGTCTTTTTATCATTCAGCAGAAGAATGTCTTTATTTTTCCCCAGAAGGTTCAGCTCCAGGTCTCTCAGTGAGGCGTCTATATCGGAGAGCGCTTGTTTCAGGTTCTCAGAGTCTTTTACAGACGTTGCTTCGCGTTGTTTTAATCCGTCAAACGATGATTGAAGCCTGCTCTGGTTGTTCCTGATATTGCTGATTTCTTCCGATATCCTGAAGATTTCCCGCCTTTTCCCTTCAAGGAGGTCCTCATGTTCTGACAACTCTTCCTCAAGAGCCCTGGCAAGGTCTGATTTTTCCCTGAGAAGTTCCTTCTGTCTTTCCGTCTCTTCCTGCAGGATTGATTCCGCAGAATCCAGTTCTTTTTGCTTGTCCTGTAGTTCCGTCTCCTTGGCGCAGTATTCTTCCTGCTGCTGAAAGAGCTTGGACAGGTATTCCTGATAGTTGTCCCGCTCTGTATGTGCCACAGCTATGCTTTTTTCGAGTTCGGCTATCTCTCTTTCCACATTCTGAAATTTTGTCTGGATTTCTTCCAGTACCTTTTCCTTTTCAAGGAGTTCAAGCCGTCTTGTCTCTGTTTCCGTTTCGATTGTTGAGAGCTCCGCCCTGTACATGGATTCGTCAGCACGAAGGGTATTGTATGATGTCATGATTTTTCCGAATGACTCTTTCAGGGACTGATACTCTTTCCCGGCGATCTTGAGTTCTATGGCGTTGATGTCGGCAGTGAGCCTTTTATACCGCTCTGCCTTTTTGGCCAGCCTGTCGAGAAAATTGATCTGTTTTTTCACCTCGATGATAATATCGTTTATCCTCTGCAGATTTGCCCTGGAAGACTCAAGCTTTGAAAGCGCCTCTTTCTTCCTTACGTTGTACTTCATTACCCCGGCTACTTCTTCTATGAGGAATCTCCTGTCCTGGGGTTTTGCGTTCAGTATCTCTGAAATCCTGTCCTGTTCCAGGATGGAATAACTTTTCACCTCAAGGCCGGTGTCCAGGAACATATCTTTGATATCCTTGAGTCTGCACTGGGTCCTGTTTAAAATGTACTCGCTTTCGCCTGACCTGTAAAGCCTCCGGGTGACCGAGGCAGTATCAGAAGAGCCGTCTCCGTTGTCGTCCGGCAAGGACTGCTGTGAACCGTTCAGTCCGGAAAGAACAAGGGTTACCTCCGCCATGCCCTTGGGTTTTTTTGAAACAGAGCCATTGAAAATTACTTCCTCCATTTTTTCGCCCCGGAGGCTTTTTGCACTCTGCTCACCCAGTACCCACCGGAAGGCATCAACGACGTTGCTCTTCCCACAGCCGTTCGGACCGACAATGCAGGTGATGCCGTGATGAAAATTAAAAATGGTTTTTTCTGAAAAGGATTTGAATCCTATCAGCTCGATTTTTTCGATGTGCATTTCAGAATAATACTATAACGTATACTCATATATGTGACAAGCCCTATTTAGAGTCCGTGTATAAACTATAAAACCCCCTCACCCTAACCCTCTCCCACCAGGGGAGAGGGAAGTAAATATGCTGATCTTACCCCGATTATTCGGACACCGAAGAAGATTAGTCCCCTCCCTTGATGGGAGGGGTTGGGGAGGGTGTTAAAACCGCAGGCTCTATTGAAAACCGTCATTGCCCGGATGACAAAAATAAATGGATATATTTGACAGCTTTTCAGGGTTTGTGGTTAAATAGAATACCTTTAAGGATAGCCCGGTGAGGCTAAAAAGGCAAAGGAGACGACAGGCGTTGCAGAGTGCGTATAAAGAACAACCTTCCCCGGTTTCGGAGGAGGGTTTTTTTATGCCTGTTCACCAATACTACACGGAGTTGTTGCTCTATGCATAAAGAGTTAATGAATAAAAAAGATATCGATCGGGCGTTAACGAGAATGGCCCATGAAATTATGGAAAGGAACAAAGGCATCAAAAAGCTCTGTCTTGTCGGAATCCAGAGAGGCGGAGTCTATCTCGCGGAAAGACTGGCAGCGAAAATCCGGCAGATCGAGAAAAAAGAGATACCCGTGGGTTCTCTCGATATTGCTTTTTACCGTGATGATCTGAGTATACGGAAGGAGCAACCCCTTGTCCGGAGGACAGAGGTCCCCTGTGAGATTACTGGGCTGAAAGTTATTCTTGTCGATGATGTCCTCTTCACCGGAAGATCTATCAGGGCTGCTATGGATGCATTAACCGACCTTGGGAGGCCGGCTGCCATTCAGCTTATGGTATTGATCGACAGAGGGCACAGGGAACTTCCCATAAAAGCGGATTATGTAGGCAAAAATATTCCCACTGCACTGAGCGAGACGGTCGAGGTACAGTTAAAGGAAGAGGGGTTTGAAGACAGAGTGATACTCATGAAGTCTGCGGGCAAGGCTGTCGAACATGCTCAATAAAAAAGATCTGCTCGGGATCAAAGAACTCTCCGCAGAGGAGATAATCCTTATTCTTGATACGGCAGGCGGGTTCAGGGATGTGCTCGGCAGAGATATTAAAAAGGTTCCCACCCTGCGCGGTAAAACCACGGTGAACCTTTTTTATGAACCGTCAACGAGAACGCGTACATCTTTTGAACTCGCTGCAAAAAGGCTGAGCACGGATGTCATAAACTTTTCGGTCCCGACGAGCAGTGTCGTGAAAGGAGAAAGTCTCATCGATACTGCCCTCACGGTACAGGCCCTCGGCGCGGATTTCATCATTATCAGGCACTCCTCATCAGGGGTTCCCCATCTCCTTGCGAAGAAACTCAGGGCTTCTGTCATTAATGCAGGCGATGGAATAAATGAACATCCCACTCAGGCTCTCCTCGATGCATTCACCATACGCGAGAAGAAAGGAAAAATCAAAGGGCTTCTGATAGCAATTGTCGGCGATATAGCGCACAGCAGGGTTGCGAAATCGAATATATACAGCCTCACGAAACTCGGTGCAGGGATAAGGCTGATCGGCCCCCCCACATTAATACCAAGCGAAATAGCCGGTATGGGCGTGCAGGTTTTTCATAATATGGAGGAAGGACTGAAAGGAGTGGACGTCCTCATGATGCTCAGGATACAGATGGAAAGACAGGATAAAGGTTTTTTCCCCTCCACAGAAGAATATTCCAGGAACTGGGGTCTGACGCCGGACAGGGTTGCGCTTGCAAAAGACGATGCTATTGTTATGCATCCCGGCCCAATGAACCGGGGGATTGAGATCGTTTCCGAGATAGCGGATGGTCCGAGATCGGTAATCCTCGAACAGGTAACCAATGGTATTGCGGTAAGGATGGCGGTCATGTACCTGCTTTCAGGGTTCAGAAGATGAAGCTACTCATAACAAAGGGACATATCGTAGACCCTTCACAGGGAATCGACGGCATAGGGAATATTCTTATAGAGGATGGGAAAATAAAAGAAGTCCGGATTGAGCCCGGCGAACAGAGAGCAAAGAGCAAGGAGCGGAAATCAGAAGTCCGGAAATCGGGATCGGAAATTATAGATGCAAGCGGACTGGCAGTATTCCCCGGTCTCGTTGATATGCATGTGCACCTCAGAGAACCGGGATTTGAATATAAAGAAACGATCAGTACGGGAACCATGGCTGCAATCAAAGGCGGCTTCACAACTGTCTGCTGCATGCCCAATACCAATCCGGTCAACGACCACGCAAGCGTTACGGAATTCATTATCAGGAAAGCCAAACAAGAAGGGTATTGCACTGTGTATCCCATTGGGGCTATTACCAAGGGCCAGAAGGGGGAAGAGCTTGCAGAGATCGGAACAATGAAAAACGAAGGGTGTATTGCCTTTTCCGACGACGGACAGCCTGTGATGAACAGCCTGATTATGAGGAGGGCGCTCGAATACTCCAAGGCATTCAACGTGC
>Ga0208980_10000628_pt1 | contig 20306 bp, 16 predicted proteins | sample WetSurMetagenome_3_FD_187993 | JGI IMG/M metagenome (GOLD analysis project Ga0208980, IMG submission 187993) | Wetland microbial communities from Twitchell Island in the Sacramento Delta, sample from surface sediment Aug2011 Site A1 Bulk (version 2) | ecosystem: Environmental > Aquatic > Marine... | reverse complement strand
AGTCAAAAAATAATAAGTAGAAGACTCTTAAAAATTGTATAATTCTCTTATGAATAAGTTGTCGAAAAATAAAGGCAGTGTTCTTTCAAGATTCTTCAAACAAGTTTTAAAAGTCGTTGGGGAAACGAAGACAAACAAATACATCCTTCTGATATTGTTATTTTCGGCAATAATTAGATTAGTAACCGTTGAAAAGCTGCTGGCTTTTACGCCAGATGAAGAATACTTAATCTATTTAGCTCAAACTATCATTAAAAACTTTCATATTATTTGGATTGGAGTAAGCTCTTTAGGTTTTGATCTTTACATGGGGCCCTTGTGGATTTACGTCATTACCCCCCCTTTAATGATCTCTAAAGGCAACCCCCTAATTCTTGGCTACTTTGCCTGCATCCTTGGCGTTTTCTCCACCTTCCTTCTTTATTGGTTTGGCCAAAAACTCTTTAACCAAAAGGTGGGCTTAATTGCCTGCTTAATCTATGCCGCCTCTCCGTTGATTATTTTTTACGACCAAAAAATCTATCCTTCTGGCGTACCACTCCTTTCTCTGGTTCTGGCCACTTCTATCTATATGGCTAAGTATTCAGGTAAATGGTGGGTTCTCTTTGCCGTTGCCTATGGTATGGTTTTTCATATTCATCTTTCCTTAATTCTTATCATTTTTGTCGCTTTATATTGGGCCATTCTTTATAAAAAACAGATAAACATTAAAATAATTCTGTTATCCGTTTTAGCTTTTTTAATAACCGTCTCGCCTTTAATCGCTTTTGATTATTTCCATAAATACAGCAATATTTCTGTTCCGATAAGAATCTTAAAATCAGCAAAGAAAAACCCAGTTAAAATTAACCTTAAATATCGAAGCAGTGTTTTTCTTAATGCTCTAGGAAGAGTTTTTTATCTTACTCCCAAAAGGGAAAGTTCCGATGAAATCCTTTTCCCTTGTATCGCCGATAAAATCACGACGACGACCAGGCCCAACAGGCTATTCACTTTCTTTCCTCTCCTTTTTGTCATTCTCTTCGTAATCAGAAAAAATACCTGGAAAAACGACAAAAGCAGATTATTAGTCCTTTTAAGTGCATCGTATCTTATTCCGTTTCTTTTTTTACCGATTATAAATCCGGTTGAGTATTATTTACTTGGATTTTTTCCCCTACTTTTTCTAATAATCTCATCCGTAATTGAATCATTTAATAAACCCGTACGGTATTTTATGTACCTATTGGTTCTTTTCTATATCATATTTGGGATATACACAGTAACGGTTGCGAAGGGTAGTTTTGGCATGATTACTAAAAAAGTGCTTATCGCAAAAGTTATGGACATAATTAAGAATGAACCGTATGAACTTAGCGAAACCGGTGGCTGCCACGCCTACGAAGGCTGGAGATATCTTTTTTCCACTTATGGAAGAAGGCCCGAAAGAAGTTCTGAAGACAGCAATTTTTCCTGGCTATACCCAGACGATATTTCCAAAACACCGGCCAAATATTCAGTTCTAATAAGTGAAACAAGAGTTCCAACACTTCTTAAAGGAAAATATAAATATGTATTTGAGGAAGGTGGTTTTACTACCTATATTTTTACAAAATAGAAATGTATAACGGCAAATCGGTATCGGTAATACTGGCAACTTACAAGGAAAAGCAATCCATCAGATCGGTTATCAACGACTTTTGGAAAACTAATTTTGTCGATGAAATAATTGTTGTAAATAATAACGCCGAAAAAGGAACCGACGAAGAAGTTAAAGGAACAAGGGCAAAAATTATTTACGAAAAGAAACAGGGTTATGGTTATGCCTACCAAAAAGGGCTTAAGGAAGCAAAGGGAGATTTAATTGTTATCTGTGAACCAGATGGTTCGTTTTCGGGTCTGGATCTGGAAAAATTTCTTGTTTTTAGTAACAGTTTCGATGTTGTCTTTGGTTCAAGAACCAGCTTAATCCCCGCTCTGTCGGCCACCACCATGGGCGTTATTAGAAAAGTCGCTAACGTCTTCGAAGCAAAAAGTATCGAAGTTCTATTTAATTCAACTTCGTTAACCGATGTCGGCTGTACCTATAAACTGCTCAACCGAAAATCTTTAAATAAGCTAAAAACACTTTGGGGAAGTAAATCACCTCTTCTTAATACAGAACTAACACTTTTGGTGGCCGGTTTAAAAATACCCTTCGTTGAAATTCCTGTCAGATATCATGCCCGTGTCGGAAAATCGCAAATTATTGGCAGTTGGTTTCAGGAGTTAGAATGGGCTATCAAAATCCAGGCATTTATTTTCTATTATTGGTTCAAGTTTAAGCTATTTCGAGTTTTTCCTAAAAATTAACTCAAAGAAGAATAGAATGAGACCAATAAACAAAGCCTCATAAGCATATATGCCCGTTCTTTCTGCCCAAACATCCACACGGACTATTCTCAAAAATCCCGCAAATAACCAAAAGGCCAAGGTTGCCCAAAAAAATATTTTACTGGTAGTTTTAAATATCGGCACCGTTAAAACAAGCGCTGCAAATATTATAAAATTAATACTTATAGAAAAGTAGGGGTGGAAATAACCCGCCGACCTCAAAAGAAAAAGAGAGAAAAGAAAACCGCTTAAAAGAATCAGTTCAAAAAAATGCGTTTCCGACCAGTTTTTTATACCAGCCGTCTTAAAATATTTAAATCCGTTTTTTTTCATCTTAATTTAAATTTTTTCCGAAAGACCAAACAAATTAAACCAAATAGCAATGTCGTTGCAGAAACTACTGTTCCAACAATTAAATATCTTTGAGGCTTGTATGTAATCTTAAATGTATACTTCTCCAAACCTTTTTCGATATACCAACCATTAGCGTAATAATTTACGTTAAAGTGTGACGGCTTATAACCAACCTTGTTTCCCAATTCATCCCAAATACTAAGTTCCCAATTGGGTGAATAGTTTTCCGAAAAAACAATTATATGCGATGTATTGGCATTATTAACCTCGCCCACATACTTAACGGGCGATATTTTATTAAAAGTAATATCTGGTATGGCCGTAAGCGGGGCATATTCTTCGTTAACAAAAAACATATTGTTCAAAAACACCTTTGAAACATAAAGATCGTCATAATAAACCGTTGTTCCAAAATCTCTTGAGGCAACCGGAGATATTAGCTTTATTTCAAATTTAGAAGAGGTAACAACGGGTGAAAAATAAAAATTATAATTTTGCCAATCAGGATAAGCAGGTAAGCGTTCAAAATAACTTCGAATCATTCCCGTTTCTTTATATTGACTTAAACCAACGGCTGTCATTTGACCATAAGTTTGTCGGTATCTGAGATTAATCAGATACCCCACTCTCGGATCAAAATTGTTTACCTCAAAAACTGCTCCAGGTTCATTATTCTCCTGTCCCATATTTACAATCTTCACATAATTACCATTGCCTCCATCGGTTCTTATTTCAACAACTCCTAAACCAATAATTTTAAGCATTAATGGATTTTCAAAATCTCCACCATTAACAAGATTTTTATTTTCAATCCTAAATAACAGTTTATGTTCCCCTTCACTTAAGAAAACTGCACGATAATAAACATAAGAATCATCCATTCGCAGATAATTAAGGCTGTAGGCAGCACCGTCAATGGAAACGGCAAGATTATTCTTAGGATTAATTCCAAAATCCTCCAATTTAAATCTTTCCAAAACCGGAGTAAAATTACCACCCGAAGAGATTCTAAAAGAGTATTCTACTCTAGAAATATCTGGGTTGGATATCCTATCGGCTAAACTTGAAGCCGAATTAACAAAGTCTAGGTAATCTTTATATTGTTCGTTGGTGGCGACAACAATATTATTATTCGAACTCTGAACTAGCGGCAGTTGTTGCACAACGGTATCATTTGGATTTAGAAGCACGCTTGTTTTATCTAAAAGTGATAAAACCTTTTCGTTGCCACCAAACGGATGGGCATAATAAAAAGATTTTGGAATGAATACTTTTTGAGTCAGATACTGTTCAGGCACTTCATAAAATGACCAAGCGCCAAATGCTTTTTTGGGGAGATTTTCCACTGCTTCAGGAAGTGGTAGAGCAAGAGTGCTTTGGTCTTGTTTTCTGAATAGAAGACTGGCATTAAGTTTCGCCGCAATATTTCCGGCTGAAATAACCTCACCCCTTTTAAGGGATAAATAATATTGCGAAATTATACTTGGCATCGATGAACTGCCGGTATTTAAAATGGAATAAAGAAGTTCCTTATTTGTACCCAAGCCCAAAATTGAATCAATACCGTTATAGCCCCAATTAAATCTTTCGATCTCGTCATCGGGGTAACCAATTATTCTCCCTGGAAGGGTAAGTTTATTAAGATATTCAAACGATTCAAAAACATAATTGGGAAACTTAATATAAAAATTGTCGGGCATGCTGGAACGGAATATTTTTCCGGTTACCAGGGGATAACAGTAAACTAAATTTCCGACCACCAAAACAACAGTCAAAACAGCTGATACTTTTACTTTAGGGATACGGTCGAACAATATGGCCGTAAGACCGGCGAGAGAGATTGTTGTTAATGGAGTAAAAATGTACCACGGACTTCTGAAAAGGGTGAAGAATGGTACATGCTTGGATATCCATTCATAGAATATGCCTGTCGGCTCATGCGTACCAACCCCCAAAAAAATTCCTAAAACCAGCATTATCAGAAATGAGAACTTCAATATTTGGTTTTCATTTTGATCATGGTTTTTTAAAGCTAAAGATATTACAGCTAGAGAAAAAATTAAGATGCTAAAAACCAAAAAGGGAAGTTTAACAAAATAATTAAGAGCGTATGGAATATACAAGGGCATTTTTGAAGTGTCATCAAACGAATACCAGTCCCAAGCCCCCTGAAGTCTGGCAATATTAAAAATACTGGTATTCTGGGAAAGGCTGTCAATCCAGTTGGTATACCCTATTTGATTTATGCTCCCCTGAGGATTAATAGATTGTCCGATATAAAAAAGGGATGGTATTATCCAAAATATATTTATAAGAACGATCGGGATGATTATGGAAAGGAAGTTCTTTATCTGTTGTCGAAAAACCTTCTTTTTGATATCGACTACCACCTGGGCAAAAAAGAAGATGGCAAGAACAATAAAAAAACATAAAAAGTAGGCCGGATTAATTCCGCTTCCGGAAAGAAGAATGCCGATTAAAAGAGAATAAACAAAGGCTTTTAAACGATCAAGAGAGCCGTTATTAAGTTTTACTAATACAGTCAGCGCAAACGGTATGGAACTAACCAAAGAAAGATTAGTTACCTTCGCTACTTCCCAAGTATTAAAAAGGTAAATATTAAAAGAATATAAAACCACAAAGATCAATCTTGGCCAGTAATTTTTTGGGAAAATCGCTTTGGCAAAAATATATGAAGAAACAATAATCATGGAAAACCAAAAAATTAGACTTATCAGCTGAGTCAATTGGAGATTTATTTTAAGAAGATGCGGAATCAGCTGGACGGTATGAAAAAAGAGTCCTGAAATACCTGAAGAGAAATCCTGTCCGGCATTTGCAAATGAATCCCAGACAAAAAATCTACGGGCAATCCAAATAAGAGGATTTAACGGGAAGTTCGTATCCGACCCGTTTAAGATTGCTCCAGGGTGACCAATAAACCAGAGAACGGGGACCAACGACAATAAAATTATTGGTATTAACAGAATTTGTTTTTTCATTTTGTTTTTAAATATTCAGCCCAGACGTCTTTTGAAATATCGCTTACTTTGTTGTAAGTCGAATTAAAAGACAACGAGATAATTGATTCCGCGGAAAGATTAGCATCTTTAATCGTTTTGAACAATAAGCGCTTATCCCTAAAATAGCCATATCCCCTATCCCCAATCTCCTTATAACCCTGACTGTCTATATTCCATAAAAAATCGTTCAGATTAAACTCCGACGGAAACTTTTCTTTACCCTGATACCAAACCAGAAGAGTTTGGCCGAAACCTGACTGAAAAGGCATTATTTTTACTTCCGAAGGCAATCCGTAATAAGCCTTATCCGATTCGGTATAAAAAACCACCCTTTTAGGAAGGGTAGGCCAATGATTTTTAATTTGCGACAAAATATTTTTTCTCGTTCTTCCAAGTTCTACTTGTTTTAGCAACGCTTTGGAAACTGATTGAGAATTTATAAAAACAACAAACAACACAAATACACAACCAAGATATTTGTTTTTCTCAAATATATAGTTGGCCAAAAACCCTATCATTAATACGACACCAACATTGATAATATAAAGATAACGAGACTCTAAAAATGTGAAATTGCCGGCTAAAGTAGAAATAAACATTAACGGAAACGAGCCAAGCAATACAAACATTATCGAAATAAAGAGACCCTTCCTGAAATATACAACTCCGGTCTTTTTGCGAATAACTAATAGAACAAGAGCAATTGTTATTATTACCAACAACGAGAATAAATACATTAATTTTTTTGATAAAGACTGTTCGACAAAAATATCGTACTGGGTGGTCCCCACTTCCGGTATTTTAGTTTTAATAATCGGTATAACAGTTATCTTCTTGGATATCTCAAGTAAAACCGGTTCTTGAATAATTGATTGAGAAATTGACCTTAGGGGTATTGAAAACAATCTTCTCTCAAACGTTTGGACAAAACCGGTTTTGGGAATAAACAACTCTGTTTGCGATTTTGGCTGTACATAAGAAAATATTATCAGAATCAATAAATAAATCAGTCCAGCCGCAAAAATAATACGTGTAGTTTTTAAACCTATCAATTGCTTTACGTTTTTACCGTGTATAAGCGGCAACAAAATCAAAAAGGGAAAAATAAAATAGGCGGTTTCTTTAAAAAATATCGCAGCAAATATTAAAAGGAGAAGAGGCACTAGTTTGGAATTTTCAAAAAAATATATTGCTAAAAGAGAAAAGGTTAAAGCCGGCAGTGTTGTACTATGCTGTATAAGCCAAGTAACCGCTTGCTGATGAGATGCCCACACACCAAAAAACAGAGCCGCAAAAAAAGCAATTTTCTCTTTTTTAATTAACTTATTTATCACCAAAAATACTAAAAATGTATTTACCAGGTGAAAACATAAACTGACAACGGAATAACCTAGGGGGTTAGATCCAAACGCCGAATATTGAATATAATTAAGAAGATAACCTAATGGCAAAAAACGTATTCCAACAGGACTCACCGCATCCTGAAAAAAAAAGGTAATAATCCCCTTTTCATGCCAGATATATTCTTGACCTAAGTGGTGCCATTCATCCTGTTGGAAAAATTGCATCGGTAAATAACGATAAGTAAAAAGAACGGATACAACTAAGATTAAATAAAGTATGTATTTTTTCATCAATTAAATTATACTGCAGATATGGCTAAAAACATTAAACTATTTTTATTCATTTCTTTTTTGTTGGCCACTTTAATTTTCTTGTTTTATGGAAATTCTCTAAAAACATGGTTCCAACAAGACGAATGGGCTGCACTGGGCATATATCCAGGAAACAGTCTTTCCAACATTTTTCTCGATAGCTTAACCCCCGATTTCCGTTCAGCCTTTACACCTTTTTCGGCAATGTTTACAACCATCCTTGTCCGATTTTTTGGTTTTGATTTTAATTTATATATAACCACATCTCTGGTTATGCATTTTATAAATTCACTGCTGGTTTATATTTATACAATCAAACTAACCAACAATAAACAAATATCCATCCTGGCAGCCATACTATTTGCAACATCGGGTCTGGGACAAAAAGCCATAACTTGGGTTGGAACCAGCTCTAATACTTTGCCCGCAGCCACATTCTCTTTAGTAACCTTAATTCTTTTTAATTCTTTCATCACCACAAATAGATACCGCTATCTTTTGCTTTCGCTGGTTTCTTTTTGGACGGCCCTTTGGTTTAAAGAAACCGCTTTTCCTCTTTTTGTGATATTGCCAACAATATTGCTAATTTATAAACATAGGGAAACTAAAAAATCTAAAATTATTACGGCATTGGCAATATTGTCTTCATTTACATTGATATATTTTTCCCTAAGAATACTGCTATCTATTCCCGAGTCAACAATAAACCAGGCTTCCGATCAGCTACCAAGATTTCTAACAATAAAAGAGATGGCGACTTTTTTAACTTGGTTGCCCCTAAGGGGAGTTGTTGATGTTTTCTTACTTCCCAATACAATATATCAAGTTGGACGGATAGTTGCTTCCCTTTATAAATTCGTCATCATCGGAGTTGGTCGAACATTTCAATATGGCTACTTTGCAGAAACAACCGGTATTGATGTTACGACATTAATTGCCGCTCCAATAATAATTGGGTTACTATATCTTCTTTATAAAAGACTTTTTTCAAAAAATGAAAAATTAATAACAATTTTTTGGGTAGTCATAAATCTCATGTTAATGTCAGCAATGGCGACCTCCATACTTTTAATAATTCGCGGCACCGTCGCATTGAAATTGAATATTTTAAGATCTAGGGATTTATACCTGTCTACTGTTGGGACCTCAATATTCTTCTCTTTGGTTGGCATAACATTTTGGCAAAAATTAAAAGAGAAAAAATATCTTCAAAAAATATTATTAATTTCAGTTGCGATTTTGTATTTAATATACAATTGGAGATATATAAATACCTTCATTTTGCCCGAAGAAATTCTAAAGGCAGAAATCAGAAAACCTATTTTGTATCAAATATATAACGCTTATCCATTGGTACCAAAAAAGGTTATCTTTTACACTGAAAGCGATACAATCTACTACGGGTCAGCGACAGTCGGAATGCCTTTCCAGACAGGTTTTGGAAGGGCCTTAATCGACATTTATATCATCAGAGATAGTACTCGACCCAGACTGCCGAATGGTAATGCTTTTTTATATCCCGCCAACAGTCAAGGTTATAAAGAGGATGGCGAGTATGGTTTTGGCTACTATACTGACCTGAAAAAATTGGTCACTACAGTTAAGGAATATAAGCTTGAGACCGACTCCATCATCGCCTTTTCCTGGTCCGGTAAAACCGGTAATTTGGAAAACATTACATGGAATACAAGGAACGAGGTAAAGAAATTACTTCTTCAAAAGCCATAACTTTATATTGGCTTATTTATACCGTAACTAAGAAGCCTCGGTTTAAATCCAATTATTTTCAGAAAAGAATGGTAAATAATTTGATTTGCGGTATAGAGACAAAGAGGAAGATGAAAAAGATACCCGATATCTTTTCTTGATAAACTCAACGAAAAGGAATCTGCCAAAGGAAACACGAGAGTATATGCATAAGGAATAAACAAAAACTTTTTTATTCCGGATTTATTTTCATAAAAATATTTATTCCTACCCATAAAACCTGCCATTCCCATTGTTGAAACATGATAAATATTATTTTTTACTCTCCAGGATATTTTATGCAAATATCTCAATGTATTATTCGATGAATAATGAATTAAGGCATCTTTTTTGGCAATCGCAATTCGAGGCGATTTTGACTGTAACAGATAAAACATATGATTTAACAACTCGGGTCTTTTTTTAATTTCGGGAAATTCTTTCTTAATGTATTGGACATCTATCATACTTGCCCCCCCAGTTAATTCTATAAGTGGCAGAGTTTTAACTTTAGAAAAATCAAATATAATACACCGGTCATCTGTCTTCACAACACTATATTTACTTACCATCATTTTCATGAAAAAAGAGGAACTTTTTGGGGTCCTATACATAAAATAGGAAAATGGATCGCCAAAATCATTGATATATTTATTGATAAAAGGGTAGCTGGGTGGGTTTTTAAGACCACTTCCAATCACTGCCTTAATTTGCGGATATGATTCAAATATTTTAATTCTATTTTGAAGACAATTTCTATTTTCGAGAACTTCGTCCGAATCAAGAAACATTAGGTATCTGCCCCTGGCACGTAGGTAGCCTAAATATTTGCCGTAATTCTGTTCTACCCGAGGATTGTGAACCAATAAAGTATTGTTCCGCCTTGAAATCTGTAGCGTTTGATCGGTCGATCCCCCATCGATAACAATAATCTCAACTAAATTGGATGATAATGTTTGTTTTTTAAGGGCCCTAAATACCAACGGTATTGTTTTTTCGGAATTAAAAGAGGTAATAATAATACTTAAAATTGGTTTTTTCATTATTGCATCTTAACCATTTCATCGACAACAATCTTTGCCGGTGATTTTTCCGGCAATATTCTTTTCCGATTATATTTTTTGTAATTATTCAAAAAAATCGTAATAGCCCTCTTACTAAATTTGCTTATCACCACGTTTTGTTTTAATCCTTCTATTCTTTCTGTATGTTTTCTTAGTATAAGACATGGTTTTCCAAGATAATATGCTTCTTCTTGGTTACTTCCCCCGTCAGTAATAAAATATTCAGATCCCTCTATCAATTTCATGAACTGCATATATGGAAGGCGGGGAACCGGAATAATTCCCTCGCTTGCAAGTGAATTTTTATTGATATTGATAGATTTTAAAAAAACTGAAGCCAGGCTATGCATAATAAAAACACAGGTGAGATTACCTTTATTTTTTAATATATGTCCAACAATCTCTCTTGTCTGTTTCTTCCCAAAAATAACATGTTCCTGTCTATGAACAATAAGAACGAAGTACTTCCTTGGAAGATTGGCAATCGGGGGGTTTTTACTTTTAAGTCTAATTGTTGAATTAAAAATATCTATCAAGGTGTTTTGAAAAGTGTTGATCTTTACACCTTTGACTTTCTTAAGATTGTTCACGCACCAAGAGTTAGGACAAAAATGGATATCAGTTAAATGTGAGATGATAAATCTTGATATCTCTTCAGGAAAGGGTTCAAAAAAATTAAATGAGCGCAAACCCGATTCAATATGAATTATCTTTAATCTGTAAAATGAGGCAATCAGGGCGCCGAGAAGGGATGAAACCGTATCGCCATGAACAATAATATAAGCATCTTTTCTATTCAAGTTCTTAAGTTCTTCCCTGAGAGAACATATTCCAACAAAAAAAGCTTTTATGGCCCATATAACAAAATTAGAAACAGACGATTTTCCACCTTTATACCTTAAAGAGATGTCAGCTTTAATTGGGCCAAGATAATCAATAAACTCACTGAACAAAATTTTGCCCTGACCTGAGGTAATTATTTTAAATTTTATTTTTCGTCTTTTAAACTCTTTAATAACCGAAGATACCTTAATTAATTCGGCCGTAGTCCCAATAAAAAAATATATTTTCATATCAAATCTTTTTAAAAGCTAGCACAATAAAGGCGGCATGAGTTTTATCAATGTTACCAATAAATGCAGGTAGAGGATAATAGCCAGAACCCCGTTCATCAACAAGTGCAAATCCATACAGCTCATACCATTTCTTAAGCCAGGTAGATGTATAGACACATTTATGACACCAGGACTTGCCAAAAAATGAATCCTTTTTTTGAACTGTAAAAGGATTTCCAATTAATTTAAGAGTAGTTGAAGAATTTGTTAGATCAAAAGGTACCCATCCAAACAAAAGGCAGACAATATTATGCCAACTCGACAGATTATTAGTGGACACAATTGTATATCCGCCTTTTTTAAGAACTCGGTTAGTTTCTGAAATAAAATGGTCAACATTGCTGATGTGTTCGATAAGAAGATTGGAAAAGACACAGTCAACAGAGTTATTTTTAAAAGGCCATTTTTCAACGTCAATATCTGCGACATGACCTCTAATTTTCTTCCTTTTAGCCCGCTCTGCAGCATATTTAACAACTTCTAAACCAAAGATTTTTTTTGTTCTTGCCGCCTTAGCCCACCACAATGTTTTTCTGCCATCCCAACACCCGACATCAAGAAATACTCCCCCGGGAGGCAACTTACTTAATACATCCCTTATGTTATTTTCCTTGAAATATTCGGCCTCTTTGTACATTTTTTGCATAAAATTGCTAGTGTTTTTCATTGCTCGTAGTATAACAGCAAAAGATTCGCCGGTGTTAATACTTGAAAAAGTCGGGGTTGATAAGGTTCAGGTTCACATTTAGAATATAGTCATGTCTTTTAGAATAAATAACACGCAGGCAAAATGAACAAACTTCTGCAACAACAGAAATTAATACTTCCAACAATTTCTAAATTAAAATCATATTTTATAGCTTTATATTACAAACTTATTTCACCCCTGGAGTGTAAAAATTACAAACTTAAGGTTTTTACTAACGAGATTATTTTTCTTTTCCATTCTCTTTCAAAGTATAGATGGCTGAAACCGAAGAAAGAGGAAATATTTATCCTAAATACTAAATTAGGAAAATATCAGATTAGAAACGTTCCTTTCGATATTGAAGTTGCCTCGCCCGCTTTTGAACGGGCGGATTTAAACACCTTAAGTTTTTTCATTAAAAGGTCCTTGGTAAAAAACAAAAAGGTTATTTTTATTGATGTTGGTGCCGGATTGGGGAAATATTCCATCGCTATTTCAACAATTTTTAAAAAATATAAAAGCCGGATAGAAATATATTCTTTTGAGCCAGATCCGAAAGTATTTTTATTATTAAAGAATAATGTTCGGTTAAACAAGTTAAGCAATATCAAAATATTCAATACTGCTTTAAGCAATAAAAAATCACTTAAAAGATTTTACTATTATGCACCAATGAAAATGATTGTAAGTTTTAAAACTGAAAAAATAATTTATGTAAAATGTGCTCTTCTTGATGAATATTTTAAAAATACTAATTTGGGGGACAATGTAGAATTATTCATTAAGCTTGATGTTGAGGGGCATGAGATGGAAGTCTTAGACGGAGCACGCAAAACAATTTCCAAAAGTCAAAAAACGATATTGCTTATTGAAGATGTTTTTAATATTAGCAAATTAAGGAAATATCTATTGATCAAAGGAAAATTTGTAGGTAGAAATTCTATGCAAAATAGCTTTTGGTCAATAAAATAAAAATATAAAATTAAATTTTCAATAATGTATACACTTGGAATAAATGACGGGCATCTGGCAACGGCGGCTTTGCTTAAAGACGGTAAAATAATTGCCTGTGTATCCGAAGAAAGATTCACCGGAATAAAGAATCAGCCCGGCATACCAGTAAATGCAATTAACCATTGCTTAAATTATGCCGCCATCTCCCCCGCCGAAGTAGATATGGTTGTTTTTGGCGGACTTTTACTTCCTCCAACAGAGAAGGAAGGTGGAATACAAAAAGGTCTTGTTTTTAACCTGTATAAAATTGCCAAACCGATATTGACTTCCCTAAGGCTGGGTTCGGCCTTCTTCTCACCACTAAGATCTATCGAAGAAACTTTATACCAACCAGTATCCAAAATTCTCACCCCCAACGTACAACGAGGGCGCATTAATAGTTTGTGTAACGAATTTGCCTTCGATAAAAAAAGAATATTCTTTCTCGACCATCACCTAACCCATGCATATAGCGCTCTTTATTCCTCCGGACTTGTTAAGCTTGGCAAACCGCTCCTTATTTTTACCTGTGACGGAGAGGGTGATGGACTGAGCGCATCGGTTAATACTTATAGAAACGGAAAATTAAAAACAATCTCCAAAACTTCTATGACTAACTCGCTTGGAAACCTTTACCGATCCGTTACAAAATACCTTGGAATGAAACCCCTCGAGCATGAATATAAAGTAATGGGTCTAGCCGCCTATGTCGAGGATAAAAAAGCCGATGATCTGTATAAAAAGATTGAAAATATGATAACCGTTGACACAAACAAACTGCAAATCAAAACTATTGTAAACTCACAGCTTTTTAAGCTTGGATATCTCGACCGCTATTTTAAAGGGTATCGGTTTGATTATATTTCAGCTGCTGTCCAGAGAATTACGGAAAACGTTCTTACTGGTTGGATTAAGGCCTCAATAAAAAAGACCGGTATTAAAAACATTCTTCTTTCGGGAGGAGTGTTTATGAATGTTAAAGCCAATCAAAGAATTGCTGAAATAGCCGATGTTAAAAACATTTATATTATGCCCAGCTGTGGCGACGAATCAAACGCCATTGGAGCGGCTTACTGGGGCTACAGGAAGCTCTCAAATCATGACCCACTGCCTCTCGAAAACTTGTATCTCGGTCAAGAGTATAACAACAAAGAAGTTGAAAACGGGATTAAATCCTCAAAAGAATTTAAAAAATGGAAAATATCAAAATCGAAAAATATCGAAAGAGAAATTGCCATTCTTCTCTCTAAAGGAGAAATCGTTGCCAGATTTTCGGGACGCGGCGAATGGGGAGCCAGAGCCCTTGGAAATAGGTCAATTCTGGCCGATGCTTCACGGCTTGGTGTAATCGGCACTATAAACAAAATGATTAAATCAAGAGATTTTTGGATGCCGTTTGCACCGGTCATAATGAGACCTCATCAAAGTAAATATATTATAAATCCAAAAGATATTGACGCCCCTTATATGATAATAACTTTTGACACAACCGAAAAAGGTAGAGAGGATTTGGCTGCCGCAATGCACCAATACGACAAAACCGTTAGGCCTCAAATAATCGATAAAAAAAATAATAAAGAATATTATTCAATTCTTGAAGAATTCTCCAAACTTACAGGAAAGTTTGGACTTTTGAACACTTCGTTTAACCTGCACGGTTCCCCTATTGTTGGTTCCGTGAGGGACGCTCTTTATACATTTGACAACTCGGGACTTAAGTATTTGGCAATTGGTGATTATCTTGTTTCAAAAACTAATCGCAATTCAAAAAAGGCTTGACTAACTTCTAATTTCCTTGAGGTAATTTAGAAATGTTTTTCTTAAAAGAGTAGACAAACAAACCGTATATCACTACCCAGGTTTCAATAAAAGAAACAATGGGTTCATACATACAGGCAAGATCGCGGTGTTTTATACTTTTATAAATTCCCCTGAAAGTCGGAAGTATTATTGTATTCGCATAAACAACCCAAACCAAAGCTTTCAGAAACCCTTTTGGCTTAGACAGATCAAACCACTTGTATTCTCTCCCGGATTCTTGACCAATATAATTTCTTTTAAGATTTCTCAACCTTTTTTTTACCAGCTGGGTTATATTTTTCAAAAACGGATGATGTATTCCTGCACCGGGAACATACGCAAATTTGTAATACCCAGCTTTAACCAATTTCGAAAGGACATCTAACTCCATAAACTTTTTAGTCTCTTTATCTAGTATTTTTGTTAAATATTGCTTTTTATATAGGCATACGCCAGAAGGGGGTATTTTATCTTTTCCATAATAACAAACCGAATAATCTTTCTTTTTTTCTCTGATTAAGGATTCTACTGATGGGGATGCAAATTCGAAGATTGGGTCTCTTTGAAGCGTATCATAGGATAAATATCTAACCAAGCCATTGTCGGCCTTTTTAACTATAAATTTTGTAAATGAAGCGACAATTTCGCTGTCTCCTTGAAAGGGCTTAAGCATCTTTATAAACCAATCGTCACCCTGTATTTCAATATCAGCATCAAGATAGATAAAATATTCACCCTGCGACTTATTGAAGGCTATCATTTTACTAACTTGGGCATCTTTTATTTTATTGAAATAAACACTGGTTTGATATTTTTTTGCTACGAGAAGAGTTTCATCAGATGAATAATTATCAACGACAACCACCTCAATCCTGTCCTTTGGATATTTTTGCGAACTAATTGCCTTTAAACAGATTTCCAGATTTTTGGCTTCATTAAAAGTCGGTACCGCTATAGTTATTTTTGGATAATGCATGTAAATATTTCTCAATTATAATATATAATTGGCCAACTAATGAAATTGTTCTTTAAACATTTAAAAAATTACAGGAACAATATATTTTTCGTCGGATACCTGCTCACTAATCCAAAATATTTTAAATACCTTGTTAAAGGTATAAATATTCCCAATTTAATTCATTTTAATTGGCTGGATAAATTCAATATCGGAACTGTTATAGATGTTGGATCATATCGGGGCTCCCTCATTGAGGTGTCTCAACTCCTTATTCCAAAAGCAAAAATATTTGCTTTTGAACCAATACCAGAATCCTTTACATACATCAAGAAAAAATACGCTAAACATAAAAATATAATCGTTGAAAATGTTGCCATTGGAAATAAAAGAAAACCAATCACCTTTTATAAAAATAGTTATCTACCTGGATCATCTTCACTAAAGGTACAAGCAAAATTGCTAAACAAATACAATATTGAACAGATGAAAAAGTATTCCCGAATTACCTTAAGGGAGGAAACTTTAGATAATTATTTTTCAAAAATCAAATTGGCTAAAAACGTAATGTTGAAAATCGATACACAAGGCACAGAGTATTATGTCTTAAAAGGCGCCCGTAAATTATTGGAGAAAACTGCAGTTGTTCATATTGAAGCCTGGTACTACGACGAAGTATATAAAAAACAAATACTATTTGATTCAATTTATCGACTTCTCACCAAAGCTGGTTTTATTTACTGCGGTGACATAAGAGAATCGGAGTTTTATCCCGCCTTTAGTCTTCATCACCGGGAAAACTCAGTATTTATCAACCCCAAATATTTAGTCCTGTAAAAAACTCAATTAATATCATTAAATAAACTTTTATAAATTTTGTTAAAATACAACCCTTTACTGAGTTTAATAGCGTTCTGTCTATAAAATTGATATTTCGATACGATTTTATCTATTGCCTCAATAAATTCTGTACTATTGCCATAGTTGATAATTATTCCAGCATTCAAATTTTCTAACGTTTTTGAAAATTCAAAAACATCCGTGATGATCGACGGAAGGCCAGCACTGAGATACCATTTAATTTTTGCTGGATCTCCATATTTTGATACATTACCCTCGACCGGAAGGTATGGTGCAATACCAATATCACATCCCATTAAAATATCCTTAAACTTATCTTCATTAGTTAATCCATAAAATTTCACATTTAATACGGATTTTGAAAACTTATTCCGATAATCCTCAAGTTGTGGACCCGACCCGATAATTTCAAATCGCAATTTCGGATATTTAGCTGAAAGTTCTTTTTGTGTATCTAATAGCAAATCCAGCCCTTGACTTTTCTTTATTACACCAATAAATCCAATTTTTAACCTTTTTTTATTTGGTATGTGTTTTTTAATATTTAATTTTTCAGTACCGATCGGCACCAACGAATAAGCATATCTCGCACCGATAACTTTTTTATTCCTCCAAACGTTCATCAATCTCTTATTAAGAAAAATCAACCTATCCGCCTTGTACCCAGTTTTATCAAACTGCCAATACAACCATCTCATAAGCAATATCTTTAAATTTACATTTTTCAGAGGATAATAATCCCAGACCCAATAAACATGTTTACTTACTAATCCAAGTTTTTTCATAATAAGACCAATCCAAGAGGTATAACCATTTACGGTAAAGTAAACATCAATTTTGCCATATTTCTTCTTTATTAAATAAGTTGACCAGACTAATTGAACCAAATTTAAGAGGGATCTAACGGGTAGTAGTATGACAGTAAATATTTTTATCGGAAAGGATTTAAAAAATATTTCTTTTTTTAATTTGCCATGACAATAAATCGATAATTTATTGGTCTCCTGTTTTTTCCCTAAATAGTGAAAGCCTATCGAAAATAAAAAAACATATTTAAATTCACCCAACAAGTAGTCAAGTATTTTCCCAGCGTTCTCATAGGGGGAATAGTTAACATAAATTATTGAGTTCTTTTTGATTATTTGAGACATGTCGTTTGGGAATTTATATCAGCTGTTGGTTTTATGACTGGCTAATTCTTTCAAATACCAATCAACCGTTTGTCTTAAGCCGTCTTGGAATGAAGTTTTGGCCAAAAAACCAAATTCCTTTCGTGCTCTTGAAGTATCGAGCATTCTCCTTGGCTGTCCGTCCGGTTTTGTTTTATCCCAAACGATTTTTCCTTGATATCCGACAGCATTTTTAATAACTTTGGCTAAATCTCTTATTGAAATCTCAAACCCTGCACCTAAATTTACGGGTTCCTTTTTGTTATATTTCTCGGTTGCCAAAATAATACCTTCTGCCGCATCCTTTACATAAAGAAATTCTCTGGTAGGCTTTCCCGTTCCCCAAACAACAACCTCTTTTTTATTCTTTATTTTCGCTTCTACGAATTTTCTAACTAGTCCTGGAATGACATGAGAGTAATTCAGATTAACATTATCTCCCGGTCCATAAAGATTAACCGGCAGTAAAAATATCGCGTTAAAACCATATTGTTGCCTATAAGCCTGTGCTTGAACCAGCTGCATTTTTTTAGCCAAACCGTAGGGTGCGTTTGTTTCTTCGGGATAACCCATCCAAAGATTTTCTTCCTTAAATGGAATGGGGGTAAATTTTGGATAAGCACAAATGGTTCCCAAAGCAACATATTTCTTTACCTTATTCTTTAAGGCCGCCCTCATCATATTTACACTTAGGAGTATATTGTCTTCAAATAAATTCGCCGGTTTGGCCAAGTTATAACCAATCCCTCCCACATTTGCGGCAAGATGAATCACAACGTCCACATTTTTGCTAACACGTAAACATTCCTCATAAATCCGCAGATCGTGTTTAGAAGATTTCGGTATAATAATTTTTCTTGGCCTCATCTCTTTTAAGAGGTTTACTAAATGTCCCCCCAAAAAGCCATTTCCGCCGGTGACCAATACATTTTTATCTTTCCAGTATTTAGGGTTCATATTAAGTTGTGGACGGAACAAATGATATCATTCGTTACGGCAATAGGGCAATACTAAAAACTCTATCGTCCCTGATTCTTGAGAAACCATTCTCCTGTTATCTTTGTGCCGTCCTCAAACTTAGTTGCTGGATCATATCCAATCTCTCTCCTAGCTTTATTAATCGAATAATAGCAATTTGAGGTAATAACTCGCACCCTATTTAACGAGAAGGGCATGGCGGTGTTAAACGTTTTATTAATCATCTCCGCTCCATAGCCGAATAGTAAACCCAATCCTTTTGGCACATGATATTTCGGTACCGTAGTATTCAGGCTTTTCGCAACAGATTTAACGATGTATTTAAAAGCGGTGGGTTTCCCAGACCCAAGAATATAATCAGATTCTGGAAAGTTTGATGTCTGGGCTAATCTTGCCCCCTTCACCAGATCTTTCACAAAAACATAATCAAGTTTGTTATTACCCTCCCCTATCATAAAAAAATATTTTCCCTTTATCGCTCTATATAAATCAATTAGACTTTGATGATCTTTGGGACCATAAACGGTTGTCGGTCTTACAATGGAGTAAGGCGTACGATATTTATCGTGAAAGGATAATATTCTTTTTTCCGCCTCAAGCTTTGACTTTCCATAACTTTCGCTTGGCATTTTGGGTTTATTTTCGTCCCAGTTAATAATATCGCCCACATAAGCCGGCAAACCAAAAACTGCAATACTTGAGAAGTAAACAAATTTCTGAATATTTTTATTTTTACACGCATTCAACAAATTCTGGGTACCGTTAACATTTACCTGTTCATAATCCCGATAGGTTTTTTCAGGTTTAATAATTTCGGCCGCAAGGTGATAGACAACCTCTACGTCATTCATTGCCTGGTTAACCATATCCAGATTCCTCACGTCTCCTTTAATAATATCTAAATCCCTTCTGCTCAAATTGTCTAAGGATTTATTTTTCTCGACAAAAAGGCGCAATCTATCTTTGTTTTCGTTTTTCAGTAAATGGTCAACAAGGTGGCTACCGACAAAACCGGCTGCCCCCGTAATTAATATCTTTCCCATAATTTTATTTTATTCCAGGTGGTAAATTTCTGCATAAATATTTTTATAATTACAATCCTTTTTCTTATTAACTGATAATAAAACATATTTTGCGGTTCTCCCGGAGAAATAATATTTAATCATTCCATTATTGATATTCGACTGGTTTAACAATTGTCTAAAGGGTATTCCATCTTTTTCCATAATCCAATTGCTACCATCTAAAGAAGTGGAAACAGTACCGTTATTAATACAAGCATCTTTGATTCCAATATTTATAAAGATTTTTGAGAGAACTAGGGTTTTTCCCAAATTGATTTTAATTTCATTATTTGAATTACTTATTGCTGTCCTCCCAGTGTACAAATATTCCTTTAAGTCGTATCCCTTCTTTATATATTCCGGACTGTTCTTCCAGATGTTTAAAATTGATACCCCGTCAACCTGTATTTGATGTATGGGTGTAAGAACTTCTTCTAAATATTCCCAATTATAATTCCCGATTCTCACTGGATTGTTATAGATTAGCTC
>Ga0208980_10000627_pt1 | contig 20324 bp, 14 predicted proteins | sample WetSurMetagenome_3_FD_187993 | JGI IMG/M metagenome (GOLD analysis project Ga0208980, IMG submission 187993) | Wetland microbial communities from Twitchell Island in the Sacramento Delta, sample from surface sediment Aug2011 Site A1 Bulk (version 2) | ecosystem: Environmental > Aquatic > Marine... | reverse complement strand
TCTTCTCGATTCCCGCGATTTCATAATCACCGACAACAATTACCTGGAGGGCGAGCCGCAGACTGATGAAATATCGTTACGCGCGCAGGTTGAAATATCAGAGCACGTTAAAAAAGGTTTTGTTCCGGTTATACAGGGATTCATATCGCGCACAAAAGACGGAGCGCAGAGTGTTCTGGGACGCGGCGGTTCGGATTATACTGCGTCGCTTGTTGGTATGGCACTGAATGCAAAGTCAATTGAAATCTGGACCGATGTTGACGGAATGCTTTCAGCAGACCCGGGCAAAGTGGAAGGCACAAAAATCATTTCAAAAATATCTTTCGAGGAAGCCGCAGAACTTGCATACTTCGGTGCTAAAGTGCTTCATCCGCTGACAATCCAGCCCGCGGTTGAAAAGAACATACCGGTCTGGATTAAGAATTCGAAATCACCCGATGCGGAAGGCACGCTTATCCTGAACACTGCAGGGGAAAACGAAGGCGAAGTCAAATCTATCGCATGCAAGGAGAATGTAATCGTAATGAATATTTTCTCGATGCGGATGCTTAACTCATACGGATTCCTGAAAAAGATTTTCGAAGTTTTCGACAGGCATAAAACATCCGTTGATTTAATTACGACTTCGGAAGTCAACGTATCCGTTACGCTTGATAACGACGAATATCTTGATGAGATAAAAAGCGAACTGTCGGAATTTGCGAAGATAAACGTTGAAACGGGTAAATCGCTTGTATGTATAGTCGGCAGCAACATAAGGAACACAAAGGGAATTTCGGGAAAAATATTCGGTGTTCTTACGGATTATAACATCACGATGATTTCGCAGGGCTCGTCACTGATTAACGTCAGTTTTGTAGTTGACAGGGAAAACTTAAAGGACGTTCTTCAGAAACTGCACAACACTTTTTTCAAAGATTAAATTATGGACATAGTACTATCCGGTTACGGCAAAATGGGGAAGGTCATCGAAGGGATTCTCGCAAAGAGAAACCACGAAGTTGTAAAAACCTTCGATAATGAAAAAGATTATGCGGGAGTAAGTCCTGTAAACGCTGTCTGCATTGACTTTTCGATACCCGACGCTTTCAGGAAGAATTATAAAACCATCGCCGATAATTTCAGCGGAGCGGTTGTGGGCACAACGGGATGGAGCGACATAGAGGAAGAGGTCACGGAATATTTCAGAAAAAAGAAAAAAAGTCTTGTATACGCGAGCAATTTTTCACTCGGTGTCAATATTTATTTTCAGGCACTGGATTTTATGTCGGGGCTTATTTCAAAACACACTGATTACGACCCGTACATTATCGAACTTCACCATAACGAAAAGAAAGACGCGCCTTCGGGAACGGCAAAGAGCATACAGCAGATATTAAAAAACAATTTCGGCAGGGACATTGATGCGGCGTCTGTCAGGAGCGGATTTATAAAGGGAATTCACGAAACAGGGTTCGAATCGGAATACGATAAAATCACATTCCGCCACGAAGCATATTCGCGCGAGGGATTTGCGCTGGGCGCAGTGATTGCGGCGGAGTGGCTTTCGGAAACTGCGGGCGTGTGGAAATTCGGCGAACTTTTAAAATCAAAACTTAAAGAAAAATAATATGGAATTCACAGGATGCGGAACGGCTTTAGTCACGCCGTTCAAAAAGGATTTGTCGGTTGACTATGACAAATACCGCGCGCTGATAAAAAGGCAGATTGAAAACGGCATTCACTTTATCGTGCCGCTCGGCACCACCGGCGAAACCCCATGCCTTGAAAAGGATGAAAAGATAAAACTTCTGACTATCGCTGTAGAAGAGGCGAAAGGCAAAGTTCCCGTTGTCGTCGGGGCGGGCAGCAATTACACAAAGCATGTGATTGAAACAATCAGAGAATATGAAAAGACCGGCGTTGACGCATTCCTGGTTGTAACTCCGTATTACAACAAGCCGACGCAGGACGGAATGTACAACCATTTTAAAGCGGTATCCGAGAGCACGGATAAACCTATTATAATGTACAACGTTCCCGCAAGGACATCGGTAAACATGTCGGCAGAAACATGTCTGCGCCTTGCGGAATTCAAAAACATAATAGCGACAAAAGAAGCATCAAGCAATTATGCGCAGATAAGTGAAGTCATCAGGAACGCTCCCGAAGGATTTTCGGTGCTGTCGGGTAATGACGACGAAACGCTGTCGCTGTGCGCAACGGGCACAAAAGGCGTTATAAGCGTGGCGTCAAATCTTGCGCCGAAACAAATGTCGGATTACCTTAACCTGATTATAAAAGGAGATTTTGCCGCGGCTGAAAAAGAGCATCACAGGTTAACACCGCTGTTCAAAAACTGTTTTGTAGAAAGCAACCCGATTCCTGTAAAAGCAGGTATGGCATACCTCGGCTTAATTGAAAACGAACTTCGTCCGCCGCTGTATGCATCGACAAAAAAGACGTATGACATTATGAAAGAAACCGTTGTGAATTTGGGTATTAGTTAAACAGTGCGTTCTTTGCATCCCGATAGCGAAGCGTATCGGGAAAAACAGGGAAATAGAAAACAGTTAAAGATTTAAGAAAACAGGGAAACAGAAAAAGCGAACGCAGATAAGCACTAATGTTATAGATTTGCACTGATAAATCAATATTTTGTCATTCCAGCGAAAGCTGGAATCCAGAACGATAAAATGAATTGCCGTTGGCTTTAGCCAACGGGAAAGGGGAAACCGTTTTATAGGGCTTTAGCCCCATAAAAAAATAATTTAGAAGTGTTAATAATTGATTAGTTCTTCAGTTCAGCCCACAGTTTTAACTGTGGGTAAGTGAATGTAAAAAATTTTAAACCGTCCGCCACAGCGGATTTTCAATTTTAACGGTTTTCTGGATTCCCGCTAAAAATCCGCGGGAATGACAGCGTTATGTGGGGTCGCAGGTCCACCGCGGCGGATGACCTACACGGACGGATTGAGGCAGACAGTTATGATGATTTTAAAATTTTATGATTTATATTTTTTATTTTAATAATTTGATGTTTAAAATTTAAAATGATTTAATGAATATTAAACAAAAATACGAAAGTTTAAAATCGAAGCCTGAAATTACCAGGGATGACGTTCTTTCATTCTTCCCGGAATTTCTGTCCGCGCTTGAAAACGGCAGCGTCACCGTCGTTGAAAACAATAACGGGGAATGGGCTGTCAACACGTGGGTAAAGGAAGCAATCCTTCTCGGGTTCAAATACGGGAACCTTTCGGAAATCAACATCGGCGGATGGAAATTTTTCGACAAGGACACTTTGTCATACAGGAATCTTTCGGTTGACGAAAAAGTACGTCTCGTTCCCGGTGGTTCAATAGTGCGCAGCGGCGCGTTCGTTGCGCAGGGGACAATCATAATGCCGCCTGCATATATTAACATCGGCGCTTATGTCAACGAAGGAAGTATGATAGATTCTCACGCGCTTGTAGGTTCATGCGCAAGAATCGGAAAAAACGTCCATCTGTCCGCGGCATCGCAGATCGGAGGAGTGCTCGAGCCTATCGGCGCAATGCCCGTGATAATAGAAGACAATGTTTTCATCGGCGGCAACTGCGGGATTTATGAAGGCGCAATTGTTAAAAAGAACGCCGTCATCGGGACGGGAGTTATTCTTAACGCGTCAACGCCTGTCTTCGATAACGTGAACGGCGGTTATATAAGAAAAGAAGACGGAAAAACTCTTGTGATTCCCGAAAATGCAGTAGTAATTGCAGGCAGCAGACCTGTGCGCTCCGGCAAAGGCGCGGAAGAAGGCGTTCATTTATACTGTCCCGTCATAATCAAATACAGGGACGACAAAACGGGCAAATCAATCACTCTGGAGGATTTGTTAAGATAATGTATTTCAGCGCGGAACAACTGGCGGAACACAAATTCTTTTCTGTAAACGGGATTGAAAAAATTAAGCCCTTCATCGAAAATTATAAAAGCCCTGTTTATATTTACTCCCGCGACGTAATAACGTCGCAGTACAGCGGTTTTATAAAATACATACCGACGGCGTTCAGCATTTTCTACGCTCAGAAGAGCAATCCGAACAAGGAAATATTAAAACACATTCACAAACTCGGTGCGGGTTGCGATACGGCGTCGTTCGGCGAAATGAAATCGGCTTTCGATGCGGGTTTTGACAGCGGCAGAATAATGCTGACAGGTCCCGGAAAAACGGAAGAGGAAATAAAATTCGCGGTTGAGAATAATATTTTAAGCATCAATGTAGAATCAATTCAGGAACTTGAACTTGTAAATAAAATTGCCGGAGAATGCGGAAAAAAGCAGGATATACTCGTCAGGATAAATCCGCCGTTCGACGCGAGCGAAACAACGCGGATTATAGGAGGAAGCGGCGTAAGCAAATTCGGAATTGATATTGAACAGATACCTGATTTTATAGAACATTCACGCGCACTTGAAAACATTGCCCTTAACGGGATTCACATATTCAATTCATCGCAGATTCTTGACGTTGAAAAAATTTATAATAACACGGTTGACGTCGTTAACACTGCGATGAAACTGCACGAAGATTTTGGAATTACGGTGAAACGCATTGACCTTGGCGGAGGATTCGGAATACCCTACGCGCAGGGTGAAAAAGAGATTGACCTTTCGGTACTGGGAAACAAACTTTCGGAATTTCTATCGGGAAAAGAAGTATCCTCATTTCTCAAAGACGTTAAACTTGTTTTTGAACCCGGCAGGTTTCTTTCGGGACTGAGCGGTATATATCTCACAAAAGTTTTATACACAAAAGAGTCGCGGGGTACAAACATTGCCATCACCGACGGCGGTATACACCACCTTGTGAGGCCCGCGCTCATCGGACAGAAACATCCAATAGTTAATCTTACGGGAATTCTCGAACAGAGGAAAGAAAAAGGCAAATACATGATTGCAGGACCGTTGTGCACGTCGCTTGACGAATTCGACGGCGAAGCGCAGATGACGGAAACCGGGCAGGGCGACATACTCGCGGTGCTTAACGCAGGCGCATACGGTTACACGGAAAGCATGCCGTATTTCCTTTCCCACAAACCGGTAGGAGAAGTATTCATAAACTGATGACATTACAACAGCGGGAAGATAAATATTTCCTTCAGACATACAAACGCCTCGATATTGAGATAGAGCGCGGCGAAGGCGCTTACCTTTACGCAAAAAACGGGGAAAGGTACCTTGACATGTTCGCGGGACTTGCAGTGAACGTGCTCGGCTACAACCATCCCGCGGTAATAGATGCAATCATAAACCAGTTAAGCAAATACAGCCACTTATCAAATTATTTTCTGCAGAAACCTCAGATAGAATTCGCGGAGGAAATAATTAAGATGTCGGGATTCGACAGGGCTTTCCTTACGTCAACCGGAACGGAGTCGGCGGAAGCGGCAATAAAAATTACAAGAAAGTTTTCCAATCCTTTCAGCAGGACAGAAATCATTGCATTCAGGGGCGGATTCCACGGCAGGACCTACGCGGCGATGTCGCTGACGCATAAAGAAAAGTACAGGGCGGGATACGAGCCGCTTATGCCGGACGTGAAATTCCTTGATTACAACGATATCGAAGCCCTGAAGAAAAATGTTACCGGTAAAACCGCGGCAGTGATACTTGAATACATACAGGGCGAGGGCGGGATACAAATTGCGTCCGAAGATTTCATTGCCTGCATTGAGGAGTTAAAATTAAAATACGGTTTTCTTCTGATTGCCGACTGTATACAGTGCGGAGCGGGCAGAACGGGAAAATTCCTTTCAATACATCATTATAAAACAGAACCCGATATCTGCATAACCGCAAAAGGCATCGGCGGCGGGCTTCCGCTGGGCGCGGTGCTTATTAAAGATAAACTTAAAGATGCAGTTAAATTCGGAGAACACGGAACAACATTCGGTGGAAATCCCGTTGCATGCGCGGCAGGCATTGCGGTTCTGGGAGAACTGCAAAACGGCGTAATGCAAAACGCGGAAACAACAGGTGATTACCTGAAACAGGAATTACAGAAACTGAAAGAAGAATTCCCGGCGGTTATAAAAGAAGTGAGGGGCATGGGTTTAATGCTCGGCGTCCAACTGGAAAATGAATTTGCAAAAAAAATTCTTCAAAAATTCATGGACAGGAAAATTCTTGTGAACATCACCAACGAAAACGTGCTACGATTGATTCCTCCGCTGATAATCACACGCGAAGATACGGACCTGTTTCTGAAGGCTTTCTGGGAAATGCTTGAGAATTAGTTAATTTGTGGATTCGTGAATTAGGAAAATAGAAAACAGGCGGCACTATAAAACAAATAAAGAGCTATTCATCACTGAATACATCTACCTGGCAATAGACAGGCCGAACACACAGAGATAGCGCAAAATGCAAAAGTCAAAGTGCAAAACTCAAGAACAAAAACTTGTCCACGAATTCTCGCGAATTAAAACGAATTAAAAAGATGATGAAAATAAACTTTTAAAATTGGAAAGCTGATGTTATAAACGATTATGACGTTATTGTTCCTTTTTATCCGCAGTTTAATTCCTGAGTTATAATTAAAATCCCCTCTAGGGAGGGGTGGATACCGCAGGCAGATGGGGTGGGTGCTCTTTTATAAATTGCCGTTGGCTTTAGCCAACGGAAAGAATGCACCCCGATCCTCCGGACTTTAGTCCCATGACAAAAGGAAACAAAAAAGCATTGTACACAGATATCCACAGAAAAATCTGACTCACACTGATTAACCTATTATATGATAATGAGAATAACCTTTGAATCAGGAAATTGTTAATTTATTAATCGAAAATTTTGTAAAATACATTCGTGTAGGTCGCCTGCCTGCTGCAGGCAGGCTGGCATCCCTGCCTGTCCCGATGCATCGGGAATGACGAAGCATATCAAAAAACGGGCGGGTTTTCTGAAAATTTGTGTTCTTTGCTTTGAGCAAATCCCGAAAGTCAGTAAAATTCTTCATATAGCATATTTGGTAAAACAAGCAAGCCTTAATTAATCTTGCAATTATGAGTCTGTTAGCGTAATTTCAAGATAAGCATCTTTTAAATATACTAATTATGAAATTCGCATTTATAGGAACGTACCCTCCGCAAAAATGCGGAATAGGAACTTTCACTCACAATCTGATTACGTCGCTTGCCGAGAACTTTAGATATAATACGCTTTTTCCAAACCTTTATGTCATTGCAGTAAGCGACAATGAACAGGAATATGCTTATCCGCCGGAAGTGTCATTTATTGTTAATCAGAATAATCAAAGGGATTACGTCAGCGCCGCAAAATTTATTAATTATAACAAGGCGGATGTTTGCGTACTTGAGCATGAATTCGGCATTTTTGGAGGTGAAAGCGGTGTATATATTCTTTCTCTCGTTAGCAGGATTGAAATTCCGCTGATAGTTACATTTCATACTGTTATCAGAGAGCCGTCCCATATTCAGAAAATTATAGTGCAGGAACTGAGCAGCAAAGCTTTTAAAGTTGTTGTGATGAGCAAGAAAGCTGTTAAATTCCTTCTGGAAATCTACAATATTCCGGAAGATAAAATTGAAATTATAGAACACGGCGTAACGGTCGGTAAAGTAATTCACAGGGAAACTGCCCGAGAAAAATTTAATTTTGGCAGTAAGATTGCCCTTTTCACATTTGGATTGCTGAGCCGCAACAAGGGAATTGAAACTGTCATCAAAGCACTTCCCAAAGTAGTCGAGAAACATAAAGATATTCTTTATATAGTTCTTGGAAACACACACCCGAAAGTTTTAAGCAGGAACGGGGAAGAGTACCGCGAATATCTTCTGCGGCTTGTAAAAGAATTTGAACTTGAAAATCATGTCTACTTTTACAAGAGATTTGTACCCGAGGACCAGCTTATGGAATATCTTTATGCCGTGGATATATATATTACTCCTTATCTGAATGAAGCTCAAATAACAAGCGGAACTCTGTCTTATGCGATTGGCGCCGGTACAGCCGTTATTTCCACTCCTTACTGGCATGCGCAGGAACTGCTTGCCGACGGCAGGGGTATCCTGTTCGATTTTAATAATCACGAACAACTGTCAGATATACTTCTTGATTTGCTTGGTAACCGGCAGAAAATGGAACAACTGCGCGAAGCCGCTTTTGAATACGGTCACAGGCTTAAATGGCCGAAGATAGGCGCAAAATATATAAGAGTCGCACAATCAGCCATGGAAAAATTCTCTTATATTCAGAAGGAAAAACGTACCACACTTGATCCTTTCCTTTTACCCGATTTAACGCTTGCTCATATTAAACGTCTAACAGATGATACGGGAATTGTTCAGCATGCCAAATACGGAATTCCAAACCTGAAGGAAGGATATTGCCTCGATGATAATGCAAGAGCGCTTTTGATGACAGCAATGGCGAAAGGTAAAATTAAAACCGGCGAAACGACTAACCTGATGCCCGTATATTTAAGTTATATTCATTACATGCAGAATGAAGACGGTTCATTCAGAAATTTCTTAAGTTTTAACAGAAACTATCTTGATAAAGTAGGTTCTGAAGATTCTTTCGGCAGGACAATCTGGGCTCTGGGTTATTTGATTTATGGTAATCCGGAAGACTCTTACCATCAGATAAGTCTGGATATTTTTAAAAAGGCGTTTCCTTATTTTAAAAAACTAAAGCATTTGAGAGGCCTGGCAAATTCAATAATCGGGATATCATATTACTTAAAACGTTTTCCGGAAGATGCAGCTACAAACGAAATAATGTATAAAATGACTTATAAACTGATTAACGCTTTTAATAAAGAAAAATCCGAAGACTGGAAATGGTTTGAAAATATCCTGACTTACGATAACGCTATCATACCTCTTGCAGTTTTCCACGCCGCGGAAGTGTTCAATGATAAAGGGATTCTTGACGTTGCGGTCGAGTCTTCTGTATTTCTTGAAAGTGTAACAATGAAAAGCGGTTACCTCAAACCGGTAGGAAGTAAAGGATGGTATCGCAGGGGAGAATCCTGCGCCGAGTTCGCACAGCAGTCTATTGATATAATGGGGATGGTATTGCTTTATTTTAAAGCCTACGAAATAACCAGGGACAGAAAACATCTTGATAAGATGTTTAAATCGTACATGTGGTATCTGGGCAAGAACCATTTGAGTCTTCCTGTTTATGATTACGAAACAGGGGGCTGTAATGACGGACTTGAGGAATTCGGATTGAACAAAAATCAGGGAGCGGAGAGCACCATATCTTACCTGATTTCCCACCTGACTGTAATGAACGCATTCGAACTTGAATATGAATATGAAAAATAAAAATATTTCAACACGCAATAATCATAATTTTAACAATATTTCAAATGTCCGTTATAAAACGATATTCCGGTAATCCTATTCTCACTAAAGACGATGTGCCTTACGAAGTTGCGACGGTTCATAATGCAGGGGCGGTGAAATACGGCGATAAATATATATTGCTTTTCCGTTCGCACCTGCTTAACGGCCGCAGCATAATAGGAATAGCGGAAAGCAATAACGGTTTTGATTTTAAAGTCCGTCCCGAGCCGTTTATGGCACCTTTTAATGAAGGGGAATTTAAACTGTATGAAGAATACGGCGTGGAAGACCCGCGTATCACCTTTATAGATAATGAATATCTTATTGCATACAGCGCTTATTCAAGGTACGGCGTTCGAATCGGGCTCGCAAAAACACGTGATTTCAAATCAGTTGAAAGGTTTGCATTAATCACTGAAGCGGATTACCGGAACGTCGTAATTTTCCCCGAAAAATTCAACGGCCTTTATGTCCGGCTCGACCGCCCGCATTCTGAAATTACTCCTTGGTCAATATGGATTTCCTATTCCCCGGACCTGAAGCACTGGGGCGGTTCAAAAGTTATAATGCGCCCGGTGATGTATCACTGGGATGAAATGAAAATCGGGCCCGGGGCGCCTCCGATAAAAACAGATAAAGGATGGCTGAATATATATCACGGCGTTTTTCCCACTATGGACGGAAGTGTTTACCGGCTAGGCGCCGCACTGCATGATTTGAAAGACCCGTCAAAGATTACAGGTGTCAGCGATAATTGGATTCTGCAGCCGGAAGAAATATATGAAATTACCGGTTATGTTCACAATGTTGTGTTTACCTGCGGCGCTATACCTGAACCCGACGGAACTGTGAAAATCTACTGGGGAGGTGCAGATAAAGTAATGTGTGTTGGTGAAGCAGTTCTGGATGAAATAGTATATATGTGCATGAACAACTCAAGAAACGCACTTTGATAGAAACAGTAGAAGACACAGTAGCAATAGCAGTAGCAGTAGCAGCAGCAGCAGTAGCAGGAGCAATAGCAGTAACGGATACAGTAACGGACACAGTGGCAGTGGCAGTGGCAGTAGCGGTGGCAGTAGCGGTGGTAGTAGCGGTGGCAGTAGCAAATTCAAATACAAACGCAATTGCAATAGCGCTAATAATGACTGCTACTGCAACTGCAACTAAAAAGACCGCAACTTTTAAAATGATTAAATAAATTATGAAGTTTGAAAAAATGAAGGTCGCACTGCTTTCCCCCGTTGTCTGGAGAACTCCTCCGAGAAAATACGGTCCCTGGGAACAGGTTGCATCCAATATTACAGAAGGGTTAGTTGAACAGGGAATAGATGTAACGCTTTTCGCAACCGGCGATTCCATCACAAACGGAAAACTGGAGTTTATAATTGAAAAACCTCACGGTGAAAATCCTGTACTTGACGCAAAGGTGTGTGAGTGTATGCATATAAGCCACCTGATGGAAAAAGCACCGGAATTTGACATCATTCATAATAATTACGATTTTCTTCCGCTTACCTATTCCCGGCTTGTGAAGACTCCAATGGTTACAACCATTCACGGATTTTCTTCCCCTAAAATTATCCCTGTTTATAAAAGATATAATGATATAAACAATTATGTATCCATTAGTAATTCTGACAGGAGCCCCGAACTGAAATACATTGCAACAGTTTATAACGGGGTTAATGAAAATGAATTTACGTTCAGGGAAAAACACGGAGAATATCTATTATTCTTCGGGCGGATTCATCACGAAAAAGGCACGTACGAATGCATACAAATAGCAAAGAAAGCAGGAATGAAATTAATAATTTCAGGTCTTATTCAGGATGCAGCTTACTTTAGGAAAAAAGTAGAACCGTATGTGGATAATGAAAGCATAATATATACGGGTAATTCCGGTCCCGAAAAAAGAAATGAATTGCTTGGCGGAGCATATGCGCTTCTTCATCCCGTCAATTTTGAAGAGCCGTTTGGCTTAAGCGTTGTTGAATCATTTTTTTGCGGTACACCCGTGATTGCCTATAAGAGAGGCTCAATGCCCGAGTTAATAATAAACGGTAAAACAGGATTTCTTGTATCGGATATTAATGAAAGCGCTGAAGCCCTTGCAAATATTAAAGACCTGCACAGAAAAGACTGCCGCATTCACGCAGAAAGCATGTTTACCAGGTCAAAAATGGCGTGTAATTATATCGAAGTGTATAAGAAAATTCTTGCCGACAATACTTAATACAGAATACCCCGGATATAAATTTTAATCTTTCTCCAGTAATTTTGACAGTAACGTTTTTAAATTCACAGTAGCAAAATTAGACGCATAATCTGAGATTGCATACGGAATTACCAGCATATCATTATGAATTATAGAGCCGCAGGAATAAACAACATTGGGTACATAACCCTCTCTTTCATCTTCGTTCGGAACTATCAATGGTTCTTTCAGGCCACCGATAACTTTCGTAGGATTGTCCAGGTCGAGCAACAACGCCCCGATGCAATATTTTCTCATTTGCCCTACGCCATGAGTAATAACCAGCCATCCCTCGGGTGTTTCTATGGGTGACCCGCAGTTTCCAACCTGTATTAATTCCCAGTAATACTGCGGCGTCCTGAGAAGCTTGGCTGATTCCCACACGGTGATATTATCTGAAAACATGATATAATGATTAACCCCGTCAAGGCGGGAGAGCATCGCATAATGCCCGTTAATTCTCCGCGGGAAAAGAGCAAAATTCTTATCTTTAGTGCATTCTCCGTGCATGGGAAGATTTTTGAAATGGTAAAAATCTTTTGTCTCGAGAAGTTTCGGCAGAATTGTAAAACCGTCATAAGCTGTGTATGTTGCATAATATATTGTATCGCCGTTCTCTTCAGTAAATTTTACGAACCTGGCGTCTTCAATTCCGTTGCTTTCTGTCCTTGAAACGGGGAAAATTGTTCTTTCGGATATGTCCGTATCCTGGGAAAACACAATTTCATAATGTGACTTTGCCAGCCACATCATTTGCTTCAGGGTTCTTTCCTGGCTTAAGTTCAGAGTTTTTGTTTCCTGAGCCCGTTTTATAATTTCCTTGAATTTTATATAATAAAAATAATCATCAAGCTGGTCGAGTATTTCCGTAGAAATGTCGTTGTAGATATCATGCTCATGAAGAATCATGAGAAACTCTTCCTTATTATAAGCGTGTCCCTTGATGATTTCCGCCTGGCTGATGTAATTTCCCTGCGGGTCAAAATGCAGGTTCATATCCCTGTCAATAATACCGCTCCTGAAAACAATTGAAGATATGTGGCTTTCTCCGGTTGCCCTGAAACTCACGATGATTCTTTTCTGACCTTCCTCAAGTTCATTCTGGTCCGGATGTTCCACTATAGAAGGGTTGAACAAGGCCGCTGATTCTATTGAATATTCCATAGTAAAGAACGAACCGGTTAACAACCTTTTTATCGGAGACATCTTTTCATGGCTTCCCGCAAGTTCATCCACATAATGAATTATTTTCGTGAAGTTCTCCAGAAATATTCTGGTGATGTTTCTGTGCCTTTTTGCGAATTCTCTTAATACAAGATTAAGCGCAATTTCTGCTTCATTCTCGCTTACATCGAGTATTTTCTGAATAATGGATTTTGCTTTTATTTCACTGTGGTCAAAAAATCTTGTAATGACTCTTTTTGAATCCGGATAGATTCTATCCTTTTTTCTATTGACTGTGATTCTCATAAACACATAATTATTGTTTAAATTTAATTCATCACCCGTGTAATTGATATGAAAATCTGAACAACCATTAAAAATAAGCACGAAACAGGCATATTAGCCGTATTCTGTAAATTTTATTTTCATCTATATAACTTTTAACACTTATTTATGTGGTAAATAGAGGTTATATTAAGATATAATTTTTAATATTATCCGGATATCAACTTTTCCGGTATTCTACGACTAAGTTGCACTTCGTTTAAACCCCGTTAAGCGAGAAAAATTCACTCGTACATATTAAAACTTTGGAATTTTTCAGGTTCATAATACCAGATTCGGGTTATTATGAATAAACGATTGAAGTTATATGAGTATAAAAGACATAAAAGAATTAAAGATAGGCGACCTTCTCGCAAAACTTCCGATTATTCAGGGCGGTATGGGAGTGAGAATCTCCCTTTCGAACCTCGCTGCTGCCGTTGCGAACGAAGGCGGGATTGGCGTTATTGCTACGGCAGGTATCGGGCTTGAAGAACCTGACCACGGAACCAACTTCCTTGAAGCAAGCATCAGGGCTTTAAAAAGAGAAATCGGTAAAGCAAAAGAAATGACCAAAGGTATAGTTGGCGTAAACATAATGGGAGCGCTTACAAATTATGCCGACATGGTAAATACATGCATTGAAGAAAAAGTTGATATTATATTTTCGGGCGCGGGGCTTCCTCTTCACCTGCCTCAGTTTCTGAAAAAAGATTCAAAAACGAAATTAGTACCGATTGTCTCTTCTGCACGGGCAGCCGGTATAATATCAAAGTCCTGGACGGAAAAATACAATTATCCTCCCGATGCCGTTGTTGTGGAAGGCCCGCGGGCAGGCGGGCATCTCGGATTTAAAGAAACGCAGATTAATGACCCGGATTTTATTCTGGAAAAAATCATTCCCGAAGTCATAGAAGCGTTAAAACCATACGTTGAAAAATATGACAGGCTGATACCCGTAATCGCAGCGGGGGGAATATTTACGGGCGAAGACATACACAAATTCTTTCAGCTCGGCGCTTCAGGCGTTCAGATGGGTACAAGATTCGTATCGACTTTTGAATGCGATGCCTCGGAAAAATTCAAACAGACTTACATTGACGCCACTGAAGATGATATCGTAATTATTAAGAGTCCCGTAGGTATGCCGGGGAGAGCAATTAAGAATAAATTTATAGATGCGGTTGAAGACGGGAAGAAACATCCATTCAAATGCCCGTACCACTGTATAAAAACCTGTGATTATGAAACTACGCCTTATTGTATTGCATTCGCATTATCCAATGCATACAAGGGAAAACTTGAACACGGTTTCGCGTTTGCGGGCGAAAATGCTCACAGGGTAACGGAAATAATTTCCGTGAAAGAACTTATGGATACGCTTGTAAATGAATATAAGGAAGCGGAAATGGTAATGAACGGAAACGGAAACAATAAAAACATTCTGTAAAACATAATTCGTAATAAAATAACCGTTATACTCCCCGTCTAATAACAGGCCGCTTACTTTTATTGCCGTGTTATTCATTTGCAGACACAGAACAGAGTTTGCCTTTATTGCAATCTGCCACCGGAGTAAAGATTCATTATAATCCCGGATAAACCGGTTTCCATAAATCACCCGCAAAGATTAATAAATTGAATATTTTGAAAAGAAAAAGCATTTTACGGGCAAATAAAATCCATTCAAGGTGAATAGAAAAACATACATGCTGATTCTTCTGTTTCTTGCTGTTTTATCAGCAGGAGCGGGTTTTTCATACTCTCAGACTGCAGGCGGGCAGGATACCGCATTGTTAAGAACAAATAAGCGTCTCCCGATATTAAACGGATTCAGGTTCATGCATTCCGATATTGTTAAAGACCCTTTCATAAACACGTATTTAAAAGTTGCAGTCGGCTCGGCAAAAGCTGTCGGCATGGACAGCTACGTGAAAAATTTCCAGGGAGCAGTGGTTGATACGGTTTCAGGCGACCTTAACTACGTGGCGGGTAATCTGGAATTCCAGTATGCCATCACTGACTGGCTTTCGTTTAAAGGCAGTTACACGGGTTACGGCAGAATCGGGAAAAACACATATACAATATTAACGTCAGGCGTTTCTTATACTACCGGTTATACGCTCGGCGGAAAAGCGAATTTTTACAACAGCAAAAAAACGTCAATGTCCGGAAGCTTGGAATTTTCGTCAACGGAAGTTTATATGTATAACGTCTATGATTATATAAAAAGAATCATTGCAAATCCCGGTGACTCGACATTAAGGGACGACCTTCTGGAAAAAGACAATCTTTATAAAATGTCTGCCGATTATAACATTGCCTATGCGCCGGCGAACTGGTTCGGCATTCTTGGTACAGCAGGACTCGGAATTACAAAACCTTTTCAGCAGAAAGAAAGGGGCAATATGAAAATCGGTGCTAATGCTTCGGTTGATTTCCTGAACGTAAGGGGTATTAACTTTCCGATAGGACTTGCCGGAAATGCCAGGTACAGCATTATATCGGAAACAGGGGAAGACGCCAACAATATTCTTACATTTTCATTCAGAATTGGATATACCGGGCATAAAGATTTTGACATAGGTCTTGAGGCAGGTTATCAGAAACTGAACTTCAGGAAAAAAGACGAGCCTGTTAAAACGGTTATCTATGATGCCAAACTGAGGTATTATTTTTAATTAACGGGTTTGAAAAAAGCAGTTTCTGTTTTTAATCAAAATATAATTGCTCTTTTAAAATAATTTTTAATAATAAAATACAAATGAAAAATTTAATCAGAATAATTCCGGATTTTCCCGAGCCCGGAATATCTTTTAAAGATTTAAACCCTTTATTTGCAGACGGAGTGCAGTTTCACAATTTAGTGAGCCGTATGTATACGGAGGTCAGCAGCCATAAGCCGACGAAGGTGGCTGGAATAGAAGCAAGGGGATTTATCATAGGCGCTGCCCTTGCATCGATGCTGCATGTCGGATTTGTACCATTAAGAAAACCCGGCAAACTTCCTCCCCCGTCAATCAGGGAAGAATACACCAAAGAATACGGAAAAGATGCGATGGAAGTGAATCCCATGTTAATTAACGAAAAGGATAAAATACTGCTTGTTGACGATGTCCTTGCCACGGGCGAAACCCTGCTTGCCGCGACAAAACTCATAAAAAAAAGCAGTGCGGAAATAATTCAGATTGCTGTCGTTGCGGAATTAAATTATTTGAACGGAAGAAACCTTTTAAAAGAATATAATTTATATTCTCATTTAACATTCGAAAACTGATTCGAAAAAGAGAGCTGAATGTGTTGAGTATATACTTTATTTTGATTTTAATCTTTATATTTAACTAATTCATTTACGTTAAAATTAAAGGAGAAAAAATGAAAAAACTGATACTGCTTCCTTTAGCGGCAATTCTTATATTTATTTCTTCCTGCAGTGAAGATGAAACAACCTCAACTAATTTCACTAAGGACGTTCAGGGGTACGTGAAATCAGCAAACGGCACGGTAGCCGTTTCCGGATGCCGTGTTATACTTGTGTCGACTGCTGATGCAGGTGATACGGCCTACAGCGACGGCAGCGGATTTTATAAATTTCCTAATGCTTCCGAAGGAGGCAAAAAATTACTGTTCAAAAAAGGTTCTTTTGTTGATACGGTTATTGTTACGGTTCCGGTAATCGGAAATGCGCCTGATGCAAATCTTCTGCCGGTAAAACCGCTTGCATTCTACCCGGGAGAATATGACCATATAGAAAATATTGTCAAAGGTATGGGATATAATCTTGACTCTCTCACGCTTGCGGATTTCAGTAATCCAATTAAATTAAACCAGCACAGTGTTATTTTTATAAACTGCGGTTCAAGCGCAAGATATGAATTAAATACTTCCGGAATATCTAATAATCTGAACAATTTCTTGAATTCAGGCGGTAAAATTTATGCATCGGACTGGGCTTTTGGCTGTGTACAGGGACTGCATTCAGAATTAAACGGTGAATATAACGGTAGTGAAATTGATTCGCTTAATGCAGCAATTGTATATACACCGCTTGCTTCATATATGGGTAAAACTAATGTCAGGATTAATTATAACCTTGGTTCATGGCTGACGCTGGACCCCGGTATAAATCAGACAGTTAATATTCCGTTTCTGAAAGCGACATACCAGGGATTTACCGACAATCCGATTGCTTTTTTCAGGAATGAGGGAAATTCGGGAAAACTGCTTTATACAACTTTCCACGAAGAAGCACAGACAACAGGTGATATGATAAAAATTCTGCAGTTCTTCATATTCGAGTTGTAACTTTCCGTTTTAGATTTTTACAAAGGGGATGTCTCAAAACCCCATATCGCCACTTCGTCATTCCCGCGTAGGCGGGAATCCAGGAGTTTTTTGCAATTTATTTTTTTGATTTTTTACTATTAATTAGTTTTGAGACAGCCTCTTTTTACATGCATAAAGTAAATTCCGCATTTCTTTTTTCAAAAACCGTTGATACGGTTCAATACTTTTTTCATTCACTTACCCACAACTGACCTGCCTGCTGCAGGCAGGAGTTATGGGCTTAATTGAAAAATAAAATATCTGATGTTTTCTTAATCAAGGTAGAACTGTTTAATCTGCGAAAATCTACGTTTTATCTTTGTCGCAGACAGGTCTCTCCATAGGGGATTTTTTAGTTTAGCCCACGGTTTTAACCGTGGGTTGAAAAACCATAATATCGCAACCGTTTTAACGGTTTATTTCTGTTTGAAAGATAATAAGTGAATATGATAAATCAGACTTTACTATGAGAATCTAAGTGAAAAGCCCTTATATTTCTTTTAATGTTGGGACTAAAGTTCAAAAGGGAGAATGCGCATTTCATCCGTTGGCTAAAGCCAACGGTAATTAATAAGAGATTATCGATATCTTCGCGTTAATCTGCGGTAATTTCTGTCTGTGTTTCGTCGTCGCAGGTCCGCCGCGGCGGACGACCTACACGGACGTATTTTATAAAATTTTCTTTCGTTATGCTATTTTCTTGCTTTTTCCCCTTTGTGAGACGCTTTTCCTTCGTATTCAGTGTTTTCAGTGGTGAATTGCTTTTTAATTCGTTTTAATTCGTGAGAATTCGCGGACAAGTTTTTGTTCTTCGGTTTTGCACTTTGACTTTTACATTTTGCACTATCTCTGTGTGTTCAGTGTTTTCAGTGGTGAATTGCTCTTTATCCGTTTTTTAGTGTCATTAGTTTTTTTCCTAATTCACGAATTCACAAATTCACGAATTCACGAATTCACAAATTCACGAATTCACAAATTCACGAATTCACAAATTCTTAAATTCTTTTAACCTAAAATTTATTCCGGATTTAGTTATTTTACACACTTTGGCAATATTATGAAAAAACTTACATTTATATTATTAATAATTGCGTCGGTTTCAACGCTGAATGCGCAGTTATACCAGGGTCCCGCAGCGGGCTCAGTTCCCTCCGGGGCAGTTGTTACAACAAACAGTTTCGCTGATAATCTTTCAGGGGAAAAATTATCGCCTTACGTCAGAAGGCCTATAAGAAACAAAATACGTTTTACGCCTTATGATGATGCAATGAACCCCGTTCCGCAGACGTCTCCCGCGGGTTCAAATTACTTTAATGATGTCTATGCGGGGAATCCGGTCGATTCTCCCGACCCGCTTATATTCAAAAACTTCCAGGGATTTCTCGACCCCGGGACATACATTCCCCCCGACCCTTATTTGGCGGCAGGGCCAATGCACATAATGGGCACCGATAACAGCAGGTTCAGAATCTGGAATAAAGACGGAAGCATGGTTAAAAGCATAAATGCAGACTCGTGGTTTTCATCAGTGCTCGGAGGAGTCGGTGCCTTTGACCCGAAAGTTCTGTATGACCATTTTGCAAAAAGATGGATAATGGTATGGCTCGACCAGAACGATAATCCCGCAAGAGGATATTTTCTTATTTCTGTATCGGACGATTCAATTCCCGCAGGTACGTGGTACAACTGGGCGATTCCTTCCAATGTTTACGGAACGACTAATTCAGGGAGCTGGGGTGATTACCAGGGTGTCGGATTCGATAATCAGGCGCTTTATATCACGGCAAATCAGTTTGCTTTTGGCGGAAGTTTTCAGGGCACAAGGATAAGAATAATACCGAAATCAGAACTTTATGCTAATACAGCAGGGCAGTTAACATGGAAGGATTTATGGGATCTCCGCGAGCCGTCTGCATTTGCAAGGACATTCGGTACAAGGCCGACAGTAATGTACAGCACATCTTCGGAATACTATCTGCTTGTACAGTCGCCTTATAATACGGGCACATTTGTAACGCTTTATAAAATTACCAACCCTGTTACAAATCCTGTGCTTACGGCTGTGAATGTTCCCGTAACCTCTTACAACTCGCCGTCGGGAGCTAGCCAGCTTGGAGGCGGTTCGCCGAACCTGGAAACAGGAGGAAGCGGTTTTGTTTTTGAACCAATATTCAGGAACGGATTCCTGTGGGCTGTGCACTCTGTGCGTAATCCGAGTTTTCCGAGTTATTCAAGCGTACGTTATCTTAAATTAAACGTAACGTCAAACACTGCCGCGGAAGACGCCGCAATGGGCGCTGACGGTTACTGGCATTTCTATCCTGCACTCGCCGTTGACAAAGACCAGAATGTTGCAATCGCGTATTCACGTTCCGGAAATACGGAATATGTAGGCGCATTTTATACATCAAGGCTGAATACCGACCCGCCGAATACATTAAGCGGAAGCAGGTTAATTCAGCCCGGGAAAGCAAATTACGTCAAGACATTCGGGGGAGGAAGGAACCGCTGGGGCGATTATAATGGTATATGGCTTGACCCGACGGACCAGAATAATTTCTGGGCTTTGACCGAATACGCGGAAACGCCTGCAAACACATGGGCGGCGCAGGTTTCGGGATTGCGCCTTATTCCGTTCAGCGGAGCAAGAATATCTCTGGATAAAGACTCGGTCAATTTCGGAGTGGTCGAAGTTACTTATGCATCAGACACAGTATCGGTAAGCGTTACGTCGCAGGGACAGGACACGCTTCAGATAACCGGCATACAGATGCCGAACGCTCAGTTCGTGCTTCTGACGAACGTTACTTATCCCGTAAAACTCGGTTACCTTCAGTCGTACAACCTGAAATTCAGGTATCTGCCCTCGTCAGCGGCAAACATTGTTGATTCAATAAGATTATTCAGCAATGATA
>Ga0208980_10000626_pt1 | contig 20347 bp, 6 predicted proteins | sample WetSurMetagenome_3_FD_187993 | JGI IMG/M metagenome (GOLD analysis project Ga0208980, IMG submission 187993) | Wetland microbial communities from Twitchell Island in the Sacramento Delta, sample from surface sediment Aug2011 Site A1 Bulk (version 2) | ecosystem: Environmental > Aquatic > Marine... | reverse complement strand
GCTCTCGGCACAATAGCGCAAGCACAACTTCTGGTCGAGGATTTCAGCTATACCGCAGGCGATACCCTGCATAATCAGCCGGGTTGGTCTGCACATAGCGGAGCAGGAACGAATTCCCCGCGGATTACAACGGGAGGATTAAGCTACGCGGGATATCCGGGCTCGGGTATAGGCAACGCCGTTTCCTTCACCACCAATGGCGAAGATAACAACAAACCCTTCACGAGTTTTCCCGGCGGGATAGCTTCCGGATCGCTCTACTATTCCGTGTTGGTGAAGCTCGACAGTGTTGCAACGGCCGGCGATTACTTTTTCCACATTCTTAAGAACTCCTCCACGTTCAGTGCAAGGATTTTTGCAAAGAGGGCTGCCAATGGCAACATACGGTTCGGCATAGGCAGATCGAGCACTGCCGCAAACATCAACTATTCAGATTCAATCTACACCGTTGGCACTACCTATTTGCTGGTGGCCAAGTATACGGTCATTCCTGGTGCGACAAACGACACCGTGGCTCTGTGGATAGATCCCGCGATTGGTCCCACTGAACCAGTGCCAACCGTTCTGGAATCGAGTACCGATAGAACTACAACAGACATAGACACTGTTTATGGGGTGGCAATTCGACAAGGCTCGGCGGCAAACGCGGCCATTGGTACAGTTGATGGTATTCGTGTGGACACTGGCTGGCCGCTTAATGTCAGTGGACCACTCACTGGAACGAAGACTATCCCGGGAACCTATCCCACGATCGCAACAGCCATCTCAGCTCTCAACACGCTCGGCGTCGGACCCGGCGGTGTTACATTCAACGTTGCTGCAGGATATACCGAGACAATCACTGCAACTCTTTCCCTCACAGCCACGGGGACGGCAGGAAGTCCCATTGTGTTTCAAAAAAGTAGTGTGGGTGCCAATCCATTGGTGACTGCATATTCAACTGGAACAGGAACCCCGAGCACGGCAGTGCAGGATGGTATTTGGCAATTGGTTGGTTCAGACTACGTAACGATTAGCGGCATCGACCTGACTGATCCGAATGCGGCCAACCCAGCAACAATGGAATACGGTTACGCCTTGTACAAAGCAAGCGCGACGGATGGGTCCCAGAACGTTACAATAAAGAATTGCACGATTACACTGAATCGGGTGAACAATGATCTTGGTTCAGGTCCGGCGGTGGATGGTTCTCGCGGCATCGATGTCGTGAACGCGATTCCAACTGCTGCGACAACCGCGCTTACGGTCACTGCAGCAACCGGTGCCAACTCGAATAACAAGTTCTATTCGAACACGATTCAGAATTGCAACATCGGCATTGCCCTCATCGGCTTCGCCGACGTCACCCCGTTCTCCTACGTGGACCAGAATAATGATGTAGGCGGTGCTTCACCTGCAACAGGTAATACGATAAAGAACTACGGTGGCGGCGGAGCCGTCAATCCGGCGGCGGCCGTACGTACATTGGCCCAATACGGCATCAATGTCTCCTACAATACCATCGACAATAATGACGGCGCCGGCGTGAACCACGCTACCATCCTGCGTGGTATCTACTTGAATACAGCCACCAGCGCATCGGCTACGATTACGTACAACACACTCTCTCTGAAATCAGGCGGTACGACAACCAACGTTTCTGTGATTGAGAACGTCTCCGGCGCCACTGCAGCCGCGAATACGATCAACATCAGCAACAACACCATTCAAAACTGCACCAATGACCTGACGACGACGGGTATCTGGTATGGCATATGGAACAATGCTGCCTCCGCGGCCACACTGACGATTAGCAACAACAAGTTTGTCGGTAACTCGTCCAAGGCGACAAGTGGCGCAACGTATTTGATTTACAATAATGGTGCAGTAACGTCAACTATCAATATGACCAACGACAGTCTGAGCTATAGTTTCACTAACACCGCGGCTTATACAGGAACGATGTATAACATATATAATAGCAGCGGCACTACGCTCACCAGTCTTGGTATCAGCAACAATAACTTCTCGAACTACACTCATACTGCGGTTACGGGTACGGGCCCCATTTATTTCATATACAACACATTCGGCTGTGCTAACACATCGATCAACAATAACACTTGGACAAATTTGACATTGAATCATAGTGGGGCCGAGTACCTTATGTACAACTCAACCAGTACACAAGTCGCCCTAAACGTTAACAGCAACAGCATAGTCGGGTCGTTCACACGAACTGCCGCTGCAGGAACCATGTATATCTATTACAGCGGAGCGTCTTCACTTGGCACAAGCACACAAACGTTTTCCAACAACAACTTCTCAAACATCACTGCATCGACTGCGGGAACGGGAACGTTTTATGGTTTCTACAACAGTGATGGTGCAACATCTCCCTATCCAAAGAAAGCTATCTTCAACAACACCATCTCAAACGTCACGTACAATACGACTGGCGCGTTCTACGGATTCTATACTAGCTATTTGGGTGACGGGTCTACGACATCAGGTTCTGCCATTTACAACAATACGCTTTCGGGAGTGACAACCAGCGGAACAATGTACTGCCTGTATCCCGGGAGTACCGTATCGCCTACATATAAACCAGAATTCTACGGGAATACTGTCAACAATATGACGACGAACGGTGCTGCGTCTATACTCTATGGCAGTTACATCTTTGGCGGAGGCGCCGGTTTGAACTTCTACAAGAACAAGATCTACACTATCACTGCAAATGGTGCAACCGGCGTTGCATATGGGATGTATGTAGGAGGCGCAACTGCAACGAGCATTTACAACAACTTGGTGGGAGACATCAAGGCTCCGAATTCCAGTCCGGCCTCTGCTCCGTATCTCGCGGCTGCAGGATTGTATATTTCCGCTGGAACGACGGTAAATGCCTACTATAATACTATCAATCTCAACACGACAAGCACAGGTACAAACTTCACGTCTGCCGCCGCGTACGTGACCACAACACCTACAACCGTTAACCTGCAGGATAATATCTTTAATAATCTTTCTGTGCCCAAAGGCGCTGGCTTCACGCTTGCCTACGGCAGAAATGGTACGGCGCTAACCAACTACGCATCGACTTCTAACAACAACTTGTTCTATGCAGGAACACCCAGTGCAACCAACTTGATCTTCTATGATGGAACGAATTCTGACCAAACACTGGCGGCTTTCAAGACAAGGGTCACACCGCGCGACGCCGCTTCGATAACTGAGAATCCGACATTCATGAGCACAACGGGGAGTGATACCACGTTCCTGCACATTAACGCAACAACCCCGACGCAAATTGAGAGTGGAGGAACGCCAATCGCTGGTATCAGCGTTGACTACGACGGTCAAACGCGCAATGCCACATCTCCCGACATCGGCGCCGATGAGTTTTCAGGCATCGCAATTGACTTGACCCCGCCAAATATTGTCTACACTCCACTGGGGAGTACGAGCTCAACCACCATACGAACGCTCACGGCTACAATTACTGATCTCTCTGGAGTCCCAATTTCCGGCATCGGACTCCCGGTGTTGTATTGGAAGAGGAACTCCGGAAGCTATACGGCAGCGACTGCGACTTCGCTGGGAAGCCATCAGTACCAGTTTAGTTTTGGCACTGGCGTATCTCTCGGAGATACGATCAGTTATTACATTGCCGCGCAGGATAGCGTCACGCCTCCCAATGTGGGTGTTCAACCCTCACTCGGTGCATCAGGCTTCACAGCTGATCCTCCAGCAGCTTCAACGCCACCGACAATTCCAAGTGCGTACTTCATCACGAACGTGCCACTCAGCGGCAACTACACGGTTGGCCTGACGCGCTTCAACCAAGTGGCAGGAAGGAACATCACGTTTGAGAAATCTGTTCGCAAGGTGATGAAAGAGGTTGTTGTAGAGGTTCCTGCGCATACACCCGCGGGCAAAGGAGCACCGGAGGAAGCGGCTTCTACATCCGCTGGCAGCCTGGCTCCGGGTATTACCCAACTCGTTGACGTAGAGGAAATCACCTGGATCCCCATGGAAAACGGACGGGTGTACGAGGGCAACTTGTATGTCAAGAAGAACGAGAATCCAAACCTTCAATGGCCGGCAGATATCGACGGTGTCTATCCCACCATCACGGCGGCTGTTGCAGACCTAAATCTGCGGGGTACAAGCGGATTCACAAACTTCTTGTTCGTTGACACTTCGTTCGCCACAGAGACATACCCGATTATCGTGAACGTCACCAACGTAACCAAGCCTACCGCGACGAGCGCGGTGACATTCAAGCCGAATACGGGAGTGACAGCAACTATTTCCGGGGCGGCCGCAAGCACGCAGATATTCAGAATTCTCACGAGCTATGTGAATTTTGATGGATCCAATTCGGGGGGATCGACAAGGGATCTGACAATAGCCAACACAAGCACGACGACACCGCAGGTGATCGTCATCGGTTCTCTTGGAACAACCCCAATCACAAATTGCACGGTGAAGAACTGCAATATCATCAACGGCATAAACTCCAGCTCAGCCCTTATCGTATCTGATGGAACGACGCCAGGTACCGCAGGCTGGTTCAACAACATTACGATTCAGAACAACACCATCCAGAAGGCATACATTGCCAATTACAACATTGCTGTCGTCTCAGCGGGGAATGGGACGGGATTGAACATTACCGGCAACGATTTGACTACGGCGGGAGCCAACTCTGTCCGCTTGGTGGGTGTGTATGTTCAGGGTGTTGATGGTGCTACAGTATCCAATAACAATATTGGAAACTTCACTACCCTAGATGCATCGAACATTACAGGAATTTGGTTTGCGACAGGTGCAACTAACAGTACTATTTCAAACAATTCAATCGGCCCAATAAGCTCAACGACCGGTCCTCCAAGAGGGATTGCAGTATCGTCTGCCGTGACAAATGCCAACGTTCAGTTGGTGGGCAACACCGTGTCAGGCCTAGCCACTTCATATTCGTCGCCGCCATATGGCATCTACGTTTTCTCAACGACGACAGGCGTGACAGTTGAGAGAAACAAGGTCAGCAGTATCTACAATACAAACACCGGTGGCTATGGCGCACGCGCTATTCTCATCAATACGGGCCTTGCAGCCAGCAGCATCACTGTGAAGAATAACTTTGTGTGGGATGTAAAAGCGACGTCAGACGTCTCAACTACCTATTGGGGTATTGGAATTGGCGTTGAAGGTGCAACGGGCGGTGTTGGCATATACTACAATAATGTCAATTTGTATGGCTCCCTTGCTGGTTACACAACCGCTACAGTTCACACGGCGTTTGGTGTTCTCACCTCAACTGCGGGACCACTTGATGTCAGAGATAATATCTTTGTCAACAGCTTTGACAATACCACTCAGACGACGGACAAGAGCTATGCCATCAACAGCCAGGCACCAAACACGGCATTCACCAACATCAACAATAACGATTACTTCGTGGGTGGCCCTGCAGGTGTTTTGGGATATCTCGGTGCTGATCAAATGACACTTGCAGCATGGCAAACGGCAACCGGACGGGATACGAATAGCGTGAGTGGCACGCCGTTCTTCCGCGACTCCACCAACCTTCATATCGACTCGACGCAAACGCCATTGGTTGTTAGCAACGCGGGCACTCCCATTGCCGGGATCACCAGCGACATTGACGGCCAGACCCGTAACGTTCTTACGCCGGATATTGGTGCTGATGAATTCGCACTTGCGACAGTGGCGTTGAGCGGCACGTACACCGTGGGCGCGGGTGGGCAATTTGCAACCATTCCTGATGCCTTTGCAGCATTACAGAACTACGGCGTGTCCGGTCCGGTGACACTATTACTCACAAACTCACAGTATGACGCGTCCGGATTTGGGATGACTCGAGATGGTCATTTTGCTCCCATACCGCCACGCGCCATGGTTGATCCACTGGATCCGCTGTACAGGGGCGAAAGCCAGCCAGTTCAGACCGACAATCCTGACACGGTTGGTGCCCTCACGCTTCTCGGCCCGATCACCGGGGCCAGCAGTACCAACCGGATCACGATAAGGCCGGCGACAGGCAGTGCAGTGACGATCAACGGCAACGGTGGATGGGTTCTGAATCTCTTGAACGCAAGCTACGTAACGGTTGACGGAATCGGCCTGACAGGCGCAACAAGCCTGACAATCAACAGCACGGCTCCGGCAAGCGTCGGGCTCTTGCTGGAAGGGAACTCGGACAACAATATCATCCAAAACGTTACCGTGCGTGCACCTTTCGGAACCAGCACTGCAGGCACGACCGCCTTGTACCTCTATGCCGATTCGGCAACTGCGACACCGGACAACAACGTTATCCAGAACAACGTGATTGCCAGCGGTACCGATGGTGTTGTCATCCTTGGCAATACCACGAGTTTCCCGAATGCAAACTCGATCTCCAACAACATGATTGGAACAGCCACCGACAGCATCGGAGAAACGGGTGTGTACGTCCAGCAGGCAAACAACACACTTATCAATGGTAACAAGATTCAGAACGTCCGTCAGGTCTTCACTAATGTTGCGGGCATCTGGGTTGCGACAAAGCATCTGGGCACGAAGATCTGGGATAACGTCATTTACAACGTCAAGATCACTTCCACGACGACGGCAGCCGGGTTTGCCTCAGGATTCTACATCTTTGGTACGGCGACCGACACGACAAACGGCGACTACTACAACAACATGATCTACGACCTGGACTATCTTGGAACATTTACGGGTGGTACAGTACGCGGTATGTACGTTTCCACAGGTCGGTTGGATACGATCGCATACAACTCGATCTATCTTACTGGTACTGCAACAACCAACGTCACGTCTGGGGCGCTGTACACCTCGACCCACATTGGCCAGGTGTTCCGCAACAACATTGCGATCAACGCCAGGACCGAAACAGGCACTGGTCGGGGCATAGCATTCTACAAAGCGTCCACGACCTCAACCATCAGTTCGAACTACAACGACCTGTACGTGCCAACGCAGCCACTCAGTTATATTGGCGGCGTCGGCGCAGCAAATGATACAACGCTTGCCCGGTGGAGGGCTCGTGGATATGACTCACTAGGCATCAGCACGACTGCCAACTTCCAGGCTCCGTATCTGCATATCAATCCAACGCTCCCAACTCCGCTTGACGCAGGTGGAATCCCCGTAGTTGGAATTACCACCGACTTCGACGGTCAAGCGCGTAACGGTACCACACCTGATATTGGTGCTGATGAATTCGTTGTTGGGGTATTCCCGCCACCGGTGATCACCCTCGTGGCACGTTCATCGCGGGTGCCCAACGCCGGTGATACGCTGGCCGTTACATGCACGATCACGGACACTGTGGGTATCGCCACAGCGAATCTGCTGTACTCGGTCGACAGCGTCGCGCAAACACCGATCGCGATGACAAGAACGAGCGGCACCCCCCAGAGCGGGACGTATCGAGGGGTTCTTCCGGGCAGCGCAAATCTGAACGGCAAGCGCATTGAGTACCGTATTCAGGCGAATAGCTCGAGCGGCCAATCCACAACAACCGCAATCACTGCCAACAACAGCTACTTCGCAGGAATCAGCCCGCTTTCATTAAGCGGCGTCAAGGCAATCGCTTCAAATGGACAGAACCTCTTTGTCAACTACTATGCGAAAGTGACGGGAGTCGTCAGCGGTCCGAATTTCCAGGCCGGAAACGTGAATCTCAGTTACTACTTCCAGGATGCCGTTGGCGGAATAAACCTGTTCATGTTTGGATCCGCCGTGCCAGTGCTTGCCCTTGGAGACTCCATCACTGTCATCGGAAAGATTGCACAGTTCCGCGGGACGACGGAGATAACGCCTGATGCGACCACAGATATCACCATTGCGGCAAGTGGACGCACTGTGACGCCGATCCAGCTTACGCTCGCCCAATTGAACGCGAATCCGGAGCTCTATGAATCGCGGCTGATACGTTTGACTTCACTCCAGCGGGTCCGGGGAACTCCTCCGTGGCCACCTGTAAGCACCAACGCAAGTATCGTGATGTTCCAAAATATCCTGGCCGACTCAATCATCATGTTCCTTGACCTGGACACTGAGATTCCAGGTTCACCCGAGCCGATATATCCCGTAACGGTTACAGGTGTTACAGGACAGTTCACTACCTCAACCACGATTTACAACAACGGGTATGAGATCATTCCTCGCTATCTGAGAGACTTCGCGGGTGGCCCCTACGACAACTTCGAGGCGTATACTGTTGGTCAGCGACTGGCCTGTCAGAATCCTATCGACTGGACGACGTGGAGCATTCTCCCTTGCGACGCCACTGAAGATCCATTCATATCATCTGCCTTTGCCTTCAGCGGGACTAAGTCCGTTGTGATTGCACTGAATAACGACCTGGTCAGGCGACATGGCAATGACACGACGGGCATCCATGTCATCACCTTCAAGTTCTACATCCCATCGAGCAAGGCAGGGTACTTCAATACCTTGGCAGGGTTCACACCCAATGCATACAATTGGGGGATGGAGGCTTACTTTGACTCCGCAGCCAGCGGGAACAACGGAAGACTCCAAGCAGGGTCGTCGACGACCGTGCCGTTCGCCTATACGCACAATGCCTGGCAGACAGCAAGGGTGGTGGTGAATCTCAACATCGATTCTGCCAGATTCGTCATCAATGGGAACGTGGTTCGCACGTGGCGCTGGACCGCCGGTGCCTCCGGTGCAGGCAGTCCGAGGCGGCTTGCAGCCAACGACTTCTTTGGAAACACGGCATGGGATCAGATGTACATGGATGATTACGACTACCATCGGGACACTGTCTGGACGGGTGTGAAGGAGCAGAGTCAGGAGATTCCAGAGACGTTTGCTCTGGAGCAGAACTATCCGAACCCGTTCAACCCGACGACAACGTTGCGGTATGCGTTGCCGAAGGATGCCCATGTGAGCCTATCGATCTACAACATTCTGGGTCAGCGGATTGCCACGCTCAAAGATGAGGTACAGAGTGTTGGCTATCATGATGTGATCTGGAATGGCAAGAACGACGTCGGTTCACAGGTTGCCTCGGGTGTCTATTTCTACCGGATCGAAGCAAGGCCGGTAGATAGTGGCGATGCCTTCACCAGCATCAAGAAGATGATGTTCTTGAAGTAAAGATCCACACCCTTCGGCTCGACCTCCTCGTCAGGCCGAAGGAAAACGCAGTACGAAGTACGCGCGAAGGGACACGGGATACCGTGTCCCTTCGGTGTTTCTTGAGGTGCTCGTTGCAATAGAAAGCCGCGAGCATTATATTCTGCTGTGCAGAATCGAGGCAGGTCCGACATGAAGCTCTCATATAGTGTTCTCCAGTTCTTGGGTTTGATCGCCTGCAGCGTCATCATCGCCAATGCGAACCCGGATCCGCTCGGCGTGTATCTTCAGGAAGGTTTCAATGTCCCCGGTATTCTCCCATCCGGTTGGACAATCACTCAGACAAGCGGGACAACTGCAGCGTGGAGCATCGTCGGCACAGGAACGAATCCACCGATCCCGCCCTACGCAGGTGCCGGCCAGGCAAAGTTCAATTCCTACGATGCTTCACCCGGCCATCAAGCGCGCCTCACGTCTCAGCGAGTAGACCTCTCCACATCAACTGACCCCTTACTCGCCCTTTGGATGTACCACGATGATGAATACCTTTCATCGCTTGATTCGGTTTATGTTGAGGCCACAACGGGGGACAGTATAGCGGGACCGTGGACATCACTTGCGGGATATCGGCGGGCACGAACGCCCCCTGGCTGGAAACAGGAACTCATTTCGCTACTCCAGTACAACGGTGCCAATCGGGTATTTGTCAGTTTCAGAGGCGTGAGTCAATACGGGAACAATATTTACCTTGACGAGGTGCGGATTGCTGATACTTCGTTCCATGATATTGGAATGGTAATGTTCCTCCCCACCGGCAGTGCGCTGGATACACCCTTCCTCAGCGTCAATGCGTCACGGTTGAATAATCGAACCACAAAACTTCCGAATGGCATTGCACCGCAAAGCCTTGCCTTGAGTGTGATTGCACTTGCCACTCCGCTGAACTTCGGCGCGGTTGCGCAGAACCATGGAACGTTTTCAGAAGCAAATTATCAGGTGAGGTGGCAAGTCGACGGACAGAATCAGACTGCAGCAAACAACTCGAGGATCCTCCCCAGAAATGGAAGGGACACGATCTCGTTATCATGGTTGACGCCGACTGCGGGCACTCATGTCCTGACGGCATGGACTTCACTCGGCACAGATTCAAATCGCTCCAACGACTCTGCAACTATAACGGTGGTGGTGCTTGATACCTCAATTGTCTTTGCTGAAATGTTCAATGGAACGAGCTTCCCTCCTCCCGGCTGGACTGTCGTCAATCGTGATGGTGGACTTCTGCCTCCATGGTTTCAGGGATCATCCACGTCAATATTTCTACCCTACGAAGGCTCGGGATTCGCTGCCAACAATTTCCAACGAGCCAATGGAACGTACATCGATGATTACCTGATCACGCCACCGGCAACCGGCATCGGACAATCTGGCCGAGTCGACTCGCTCAAGTTCTGGGTTCGCTCCGCGTTCAATTCTCCTCCCGCAAGCAACTATCCAGACTCGTTGATGATTCTGCTCTCAACCACGGGTGCTGATACTTCAAACTTCACAATCTTCGTTGACTACTTCTCTGTGCCTAAAACCGGTTGGACGCTAAAGGGGTACCAACTAACGGGGAGAGTCCCGTCCAACTCCACCGTGCGTGCGGCATTCCGCTACCTTCACTACAACGGTGGCTCGTCAGGAATCAACTCAGATTTTGTGGGCCTGGACTTTGTTCACGTCACACGAAATCTGCCGGCGGCAGTTGGAGATTCGGACCCCCTTCCAACCTCATTTGCCCTACACCAGAACTATCCGAACCCTTTTAACCCAACAACGGAGATTCTCTTCTCAGTTGCCGCACCTGGCAGTGCAACACTTGACTTATACAACATGTTGGGCCAAAAGGTCGGCACTCTTTTTAACGGAGGTGCTGAACCCGGTCGGGTCTACTGCGTGCGATTGGACGGCTCCGGACTCGCCAGCGGGATTTACTACTTCCGACTTCAGAGCGGGGTATGGGCTGATACCAAAAAGCTTGTGCTTCTACGATAGAAGCGCTTCCAGGTTGAAATCACCTCAGACTTCCTTTCTTCAGGACCTTCACACGATCGAAAGACGAAAGAGGATCGAGGGAGTTGACTTTTTCATGACAATTCTTTAGGTTGGATTCGAAAGTACCACCGTTCCTCGTACGGCACAGTTATCGCCGTCTGCCTACCAGATGGATGTTTCGCGCATAGTCAATTTCTCATTTCTGTTGCGGGTGGCGCATCATTCACCCATCACTTACGAAAGGGGGTTGACACCAACCGATTAGCCACGACAAACAGAATAGGAACGCGTCCTTTGACTCGGATCCGCCACAATCCACTTCACCTAGAAAGGAAAACACTATGAAATCCTTGACACACTGGGTACGAATGTCCGCGTTGTGCATGTTGTGCATCGCGATAGCAGCGGTGAGCGGAAAAGCAGCGCACAATTCGGCCACAACTGACCTCTCCGCTAACAAAGATACGAAGCACGAACAGATTGTCTCGTTTCCTCTTGGTATCAATTCCACTTCACGGGCTGTCGCCATGGATCTCCGCAATGCCCGCGAAGTGAAGATCGAATTGGTGAACGCCTCCGTGACTCCGTTCGGAATCGCCATTGGTGCAGCACGACCGCTTTATGGCGGAGATTTCAGCGGTAGCGGCGTGTGGTATGTTGTCGCAACCCCTGACACCCTCTATTCAGTCGACACAACATCGGGCGTCCTCACGTTGCTCGGTCAGATTACAGGCATCCCTCTTCCTGTTGGAAGCAATACAAGTGGTTTGACGTGGGATTACTCGACCAACACGATGTATATGTGCAATCTGTCAGGGGGAATCGCTAACCTCTACACCCTGAACCTATCAACCCGCGTCGCGACACCTATTGGGCCGATCCTCACGGGAACAATCATTGACATCGCATGCAGTAACACGGGCCAACTCTATGGGATCAAGTTCGCCACAGCCGCGGGAGTCTCTGACAGCTTGGTCAGCATTAACAAGACCACTGGTGCCGGAACAACTGTCGGTCCCCTTGGTGTTGATATCAACTTTGCCCATGGCTTGGATTTCGATCCTGTTTCAGATTCCTTGTTCTACCCCGGCTACATCGGAGGCGGCGTCAACAACCTCTATCGCATCAACACAACAACCGGACTCGCGACATTGGTCGGCCCATTAGCGGCTGGTGAATATGACTGCTTCTCGGTTATGGGATCTCCTCCGGCAGCTCAACCCCAGTATTACAATTACAATACGACAGGGAGTACAAATTCCTTCCCGTTCAATATCGCGACCGGCAAGCAAATTCAGCTTCTTTTTCTTCCGGGGGATTTTGCTCAGCCGTCACCCGCACCTGCCGGTAACATAACGAGCGTATCTTTCAGATTGGCTGCTAACCTGGGTCCATACACCTACTCGCAAATGGTCATTAAGATGGGTCAGACAGACATCACAACGTTTCCTACAGGTGTATGGTACACGGGGCAACTGGATACTGTTTACTACAGAGCATCAGTATCCCTTGGAGGTTTGGCAAACGAATGGATGACTATTAGCTTGGACAGACCTTTTGCATACAATCCTGCCCGGAGTTTGGTCATTGACGTTCAGCAATGCGGAGCTCCTGGAGCCACTGGCTTTAGCAGCGGATACACAAGTCTTGCTGGTTTCAGGAGAAATGTTTCGCCGCTTAGCGCATCCTGTCCATTTTCGTGGGGTGGGCAGAATGGCTATGTTCATCACATGGGAGTGAATATCACTCCTGGCACGACGTACAATGTTCCCGAACTGCTTTATTTTACATTTGAGAACAGCTCGACAGGATTCATGCCTAACACTGCAATTCCAGGCGTCGGGACGAACCCAGCCCCGTACACCGGGACAATCAGTTCAGGCGGACAGTTTGACTCTGCCTTGGTGGGAGCGAGCGTTGCGGATCAGGGGGTAACCACCGGCTGGAATCTGAACGTTGGGGCGCGCAGTTGGACCATTGGCATGTGGGTCCAGATTCCGACATCGACCAGTGGCAGTGCGTTCTATCTCTTTGGCGATCCCGGATCAGGGCTTTTCCGTTCCTTCCATAACGGTATTGCCGGCCCGGACAATTTGATTTTTAGGGGGACAGGCATTATCGACGTAACAGTGACAGGCATAGGTCCTGCCCCGACGTTTGTTCACATCGTGTACGACTCGGCTACGGCGACGATCAAGGCGTACAAGAATGGCGTTCTTGCGAACACGGTTGTGCAAGCGGCGCCGCTGAATATTGTGACGGGGACGGGCTTCAAAGCGGGTGGTTACAGCACGTCGGCTAATTTCGCGGGTTTGATGGATGAGTTCCGGTTCTACTCACGGGCGCTCGACGCTCTTGAAATTCAGAGAACCTGGAATCATACGTTGCCGTATATTTTCACAACAGGTGTCGAACCGCCGTCACAAGAGATACCGGTAGCCTATGAACTTGCTCAGAACTACCCGAACCCATTCAATCCGACGACAACAATTCAGTATGGGTTGCCTGCAGCTGCGAACGTGACGCTGAAGATCTACAACATCCTGGGCCAGGAAATCGTCACACTGGTAAATGAGCAGAAGAGCCCTGGCACATACCAAGCAATATGGAATAGCCACAACTCTGCAGGAGCACCGGTTGCGAGCGGTGTGTACTTCTACAGCCTTGTCGCCAGGTCTGCCAACGACGCAACGACATTCACCAACATCAAGAAGATGCTATTCTTGAAGTAGTATCTGTTGCTCAGAGCCTGACCATCTTTGTGAGGTAAGGATCTGAAACAACCGCCCCGTCAGTCAAGCGACGGGGCGGTTTCTTTTGAACCCCAGAGACTTTGAAAAACTCTGACATAAGCGCCAGAAGCCGCTACCCACTATGAAATCTGAACTGATTTCGTAAACCCCGACATGAATGTCGAGGCAATGCATCAGTTTTCACACAAGCTCACCGACAAATGGAAACGCCTCCAGCAATCGCAGGAGGCGTTCTTGTTACTGCAACGTGATATCTCAAAAGCTACGATGATTCCTTGATGGACTGCCTGATGATCCCCAACCCTTCATCGATCTCTCCTTTCGAAACGGTGAGCGGTGGTCTGAAGCGAAGCGAGTGCTCACCACTCGGCAAAATGATCAGGCCCTTGTCCAGCGACTTCGATCTGATCTTCGTGCGCATCTCAGGCGTGTTGATGTTGAAGGCGGCAAATAGGCCTCTCCCCCGCGCACCAGAGATAATACCCGGGAATTCCATTGCCAGAGTGTGAAGTCCCTCCAGGAGATACTCACCAACAACGCGTGCGTTATCAACAAGGTTCTCCTCTTCGACAATTTCCAAATACCGTTGTGAACGTACCATGTCAACAAGATTGCCGCCCCACGTCGAGTTGATCCTGCTCGGGACCGTGAACACATTGTCCGGTACCTCATCAATCCTCTTGCTGCACATGAAGCCACACACCTGCATCTTCTTGCCGAACGCAATCATGTCCGGCTCGATGAAGTGCTGGTGCGCCCACATTCTGCCGGTCATGGCAATACCTGTCTGCACCTCGTCAATGATGAGCATGGCTTCATTCTCATCCGCAAGTTGCCGCAGTGCACGGAAGAACTCCGGCCTGAAGTGGTTGTCGCCTCCTTCGCCCTGAATTGCTTCAATGATGATTGCAGCAATATCGTCCTTGTTGTTTCTGAAGGCGTCTCTGATCTGGCCTATCGCCATTTCCTCATCTCGTTTCACCTGTGCCAGGTTCGCATCATTGAGCGGAAACCGAACGACCGGATTCAGAATGCGCGGCCAGTTGAATTTTGGAAAGAGGTCGATTTTCGCCCGGTCAGTGTTGGTAATCGAAAGGCAATATCCCGACCGGCCATGGAATGCCTGCCGGAAATGGATCACCTGGTGTCCACGTTCCTCTTTGTATCCTTTCTTGAAGTTCTTTTTCACTTTCCAATCGAATGCAGCTTTCAGCGCATTCTCCACGCCGAGCGTCCCGGCTTCTATGAAAAACATGTGAGGAAGGTAGGCCGGCATTGCCACACGCTCAAGCGTGTCAACAAACTCTGCCTGCTCAACGGTGTAGATGTCGGAGTTGGACGGCTTGTTGATGGCAACGCGGGTAATCTTCTCCAGAAACTCAGGCGAAGCCATCTTGGGATGATTCAAGCCAACCGGCGACGATGCAACGAACGTGAAGAAGTCGAGGTACCGCTTCCCATTTCGTGCATCAACGATGTAGGAACCTTTGCTGTTTTTCAGGTCGAGGATGATCTCGTATCCATCCACCAGCATGTGCTTTTTGAGCGTGGGGATGGCTTGGGTCGGAGCGACCTTCGACTGAGATGCCCTCGTCTGCCCCGACGGTGAAGTGTGAGTTATCATTGTAGTTCTCCTTATGCGAATGTTAGTTGATCATTGAACCCGGATTGCACGATCAAACTACATTCAGAAGAACTCTTGATGCTCGTAGAGTGAGATGATATGGATTTTGGACCGCACCATGGCGTCTACCCTTCGTAGTTGTCGATCTGCGCCCGTTGCAGACCGCCACTGTAGTCGATGTAGACTGTCTTCCACTCCGTGAAGAAGTCGTACACCGTCCAGCCGCCTTCACGATGGCCATTGCCGGTCTGCTTCACACCGCCAAAGGGCATATGTGCCTCGGCGCCAATGGTTGGTGCATTGATGTAGGTAATGCCTGCTTTGATGTCCCGAATGGCCTCAAACGCGCCATTCACATCTCTTGTGTAGACAGAAGATGAGAGACCATAGATTGTGTCGTTGAGTACCCTCACGCCTTCAGCCAGCGAATTCACCCTTAGGACAGAAAGAACCGGCCCGAATATCTCTTCTTTCGCAATGCGATGGTCGGGCTTCACTTCTGAGAAAATGGTAGGCTTGTAGAACCAACCCTTCGCCAAAGCCGGATCCTTGGGAATCTCTCCGCCAGCGACAAGTTTGGCTCCCTGTTGTAGTCCAATTTCGACGTACTCCTCAACAGTCTGCTGTTGGCCCTTGTTCACGCACGGACCGACATCGACACCCTGAACGAGTCCGTCCCCGAGCCGGAGCTTTGATGCTCTTTCCACGAGCATCGACAGGAACTTGTCGTGGATCTTCTGATGGAGGATCAGCCTGCTCGTTGCAGTGCAACGTTGACCGGTTGTTCCAAACGCACCCCAGAGCACACCCTCGAGCGCGAGATCAAGATCGGCGTCATCCATCACGAGTTGCGCATTTTTGCCACCGAGTTCGAGAGAAACTCTCTTCAATGTCTGACTCGCGATTTCTGAGATCTTCTTCCCAACTCCGGTTGAGCCGGTGAAGCTAATGAGATCAACATCGGGATGGCCAACAATGGCGTTCCCCACTTCACCACCACCACCGTGAACAATATTCACAACGCCTTCAGGTACTCCCGCATCCATTAGAATTTCAACAAGAGACGTAGCGGTCTCTGGAGTATCCGACGCCGGCTTGAATACAACCGTGTTGCCCGAAAGCAGTGCCGGGAAGATCTTCCACGTCGGGATCGCCATTGGGAAATTCCAGGGAGTAACAATCCCCGCCACACCAATTGGAACTCTGACTGCCATGTTGAATTTGTTTGGCAATTCCGACGGGACGGTATGACCAAAAAGCCGTCGACCCTCAGTCCCGGCATAATATGCTGTATCGATTCCTTCTTGCACATCGCCGCGGGTTTCTGCCAGCACTTTTCCCATCTCTTTCGTCATGGCGCGTGCAAGCTGCTCTTTGCGCGCGACCATGAGGTCGCCGACCCTGCGCATGATGTCACCACGTTTTGGCGCCGGCACGAGTCGCCATTTCTCAAATGCAGCACGCGCGACCTTCACAGCATCGTTGACGTCCTCCTTGCCCGATTTCGGAAACAGACCGAGCACCTCATCCCAGTTGGCAGGATTGCGGTTCTCAAACGTCTGTCCCGACTTTGCATCCACCCACTTCCCACCAATGAAGTTTTGAAATTTCTTAGCCATAGTGTTCTTTCTCGTTTAGTGTTACGCCAGTCCCACCCGTTCAAAAATGTAGTCCACATTGCGGATGGATTTATTCAGATCAAACATCGCATCAAGCTCCTCGGTCTTCAGGATTTTGGTTACTCCATCGCTTGATTTCAGCACTTCTTTGAAGCTCTTGTTGGATTGCCAGACATTCATAGCAGCAGATTGCACAGTTCTGTATGCATCCTCTCTCTTCATTCCCTTGTTCGTCAGCGCCAGCAACACAGATTGCGAGAAGATAAGGCCGTTCGTCCGGTTGAGATTCTTGAGCATGTTCTCGGGATACACAATCAGCCGGTCGATCACATCTGTCAAGAGATAGAGCATATAGTCAAGAAGGATGCAGCTATCAGGAATCACGATGCGTTCAACCGACGAATGGGTAATGTCCCGCTCATGCCAGAGGGCCACATTTTCCATGCCTGCCAGGGCGTTGCCGCGTAGAACCCTTGAGAGACCCGCAATGCGCTCGCAGGTTATCGGGTTACGTTTGTGTGCCATTGCCGAAGAACCCTTCTGACCTTTCGAGAAGTACTCCTCTGCCTCCAGCACTTCAGTCTTCTGAAGATGACGGATCTCTGTTGCGAATTGTTCCAGAGAACTCCCGACGATTGCTATTGTGGAAAGAAACTCAGCATGCCGGTCGCGCTGGAGAATCTGTGTTGAAACAGGAGCGGGCTTGAGATTCAACTTCTTGCATACGTACTCCTCGACCTTCGGGCTGAGATGTTCAAACGTTCCCACTGCGCCAGAAATCTGTCCAATCGATACTCGCCCAACCGCTGCCCTGAGTCTGTCGATGTTCCTGCGAGTCTCGTCGTACCAAAGAGCGAGTTTCAGTCCGAATGTTGTTGGCTCAGCATGAATGCCGTGCGTTCGCCCTACCATGATTGTCTTCTTGAACTCTTTCGCACGCCGTGCAAGTACATCGGAGAGCTTCTGAAGATCGGCAAGCAGCAGTTCGCCAGACTGCTTCATCTGAACCGCAAGGCAAGTATCCAGCACGTCTGAGGAAGTCATGCCGAGATGGATGAAGCGTGACTCTGGTCCGACGTACTCCCCGACATTCGTGAGGAAGGCAATCACATCGTGCTTCACTTCCTGCTCGATCTCGTTGATCCTCGCGATATCGAATGAGGCCTTCTCCCTGATAGTCTTCACCGCCTCTTTTGGGACGACACCGAGTTCGGCCTGAGCCTCGCACGCAAGGATCTCAATCTCCAGCCAGATTGCAAACTTGTTCTGGTCTTCCCAGATCTTCCCCATCGCAGGGCGTGTATACCGACTAATCACTTAACGATTCGACTCCTAATGGCAAAAGATAAAGAACACTAGCAGGCCCAAACGGTCATTCACTCTTGTCAATCACTATTCGGATATCTGAAGCCTCCTTATAAGCAAAGGGCTTCATGAATATGCAATAGTATCTCCCTGCAGGCAGGCTCCTTCCATCATTATCAGAACCATCCCACACGACGCTGTGAGGTCCTTTGGAATTGTCCTTAATTATCAAACGCTTCACTTCTATTTCTTTTTTTTCATCTTGATCATACCTAATAATCCGCGCGGAAGTGGTGGCACCCTCTTGGAGAAAGTACGCAATGCTGGTCGAATCATGAAAGGGATTCGGGAAACTTGGGAAAACGATCAGAGTGTTCCTCCTCGCTGCGACCTCTTCATAAAAAGATGTGGGCTTCGAAGTCTTAGCAGCCTGCTTCTGCGCCGCTAGTTCTTCTTGAATATTCTGGTATTTCTGCCTGTATTCCTCTCTCTCCTTCTCAGTGAGTGAGTTCTGATTGCTGAGGTTCTGAAATGCGTCAGATAAGTTATTGTAACGTTTCGTCCATTCCTCGGTCCGCAGATGTTGTCCAATCTTGAATTCTTGCGTGGACCGTGCAAGATCGTTCCGAGCACGACCAAGGCTCTCGCTGGTCCTTTTGTTTTCCTCTGCCATACTACCAAGTGCGCTCTTGACCTCTTTAAGGCTGTCGAGCGCAATGCGATTAAGCCTCAAGAACTCTAGGTTCTCTTTCTTCACTCGATCTAGACTATCAAGTGTGTATTGAAACTCTCGGTTCAATCGATGCTGATTCGCCTGGAAAAGCGGAATTGCAACTTGAACTATGTAGAACCAAAGGAGTGGCACAAGAACAAGTCCTGCCCCCAAGGACTTCAAGAACCATATGCGGAGAAACCACGGACGGTTCATCTGCTTGACTCTCAGCTTGAGATCTTCAATTTCAAGCTTTGCCTTCTCGATCTGAAGCCGCCCTAACAAATCTTCAGTGCCTTTCGGGCTCAATTCATCCATGGGTTGTCCTACGTCGATCCCTTCTCAAGTTTCAAACGGAGTTCCAGCGGCTTCCTCTCTCGCAGCACTTTCATTTTCACAATATCACCTACGCGCAGGTCATTGACAATTGAGGTAAGGGTTGGTTCATCAGTCACCTTCTCTCCATTTGCTTCCAAGATAATATCACCAACTCTGAAACCCGCACGTTCACCGGGGCTCCCTCGCTTGACATCACTCACGATCACGCCTTCTGCTTTGTCCAGTCCAAAGTAACGCGCGACCCGAAGATCAACTGACTGAATCTCCAAACCCGTATACCACTCACGGTCGATCTTGCCGGAGCGTTTCAGCTCCGCAACGACGGTCTTGACACGATTGATGGGGATGGCAAAGCCAAGGCCGATGTTCCCTTGATTCGGAGTGAAAATGACCGAGTTCACGCCAATCACTTCACCGAGGCTGTTCACCAATGGCCCACCGCTGTTCCCTGAGTTGATGGCCGCATCCGTTTGTATCATCCCTTTGTAGATGCGTCCCTCCTGTGGCTTGAGGTTTATGCCCACGGCACTTACAACTCCCACCGTTACCGTTGGCTTGTCGCTGATATCAAAAAGCCCGAACGGATTGCCCAGCGCTATGACCCATTCACCTGTGATAACGCCATCAGAATCACCGAGTTTGATGTAGGGAAGGTTCTTTGCATCAATCTTCAAGAGTGAAATGTCGGAAATCTGATCAGTGCCCACCAACTGTGCATTGTACTTTTCGCCATTGGTAAGAGTAACAGTTATCTCTTTCGCGTTGCCAGCAACGTGATCGTTTGTGAGGATATATCCATCGTTAGAAATGATGAATCCCGACCCAAGTCCTTGCACCTTCT
>Ga0208980_10000625_pt1 | contig 20354 bp, 19 predicted proteins | sample WetSurMetagenome_3_FD_187993 | JGI IMG/M metagenome (GOLD analysis project Ga0208980, IMG submission 187993) | Wetland microbial communities from Twitchell Island in the Sacramento Delta, sample from surface sediment Aug2011 Site A1 Bulk (version 2) | ecosystem: Environmental > Aquatic > Marine... | reverse complement strand
TAATAAGCGATTTCCTCTGCAGCAAAAATCCAGACCAAATTCTTCAAACACAATCGCTGATCGAACATTATCAGTCATAATTTCTGCGAGAGTTTTTTCAATAAGTTTTTCAACTGTTGCATCTTCTAACTTTATATTATTCATTTTGTTTACCTTTTTGATTATAAGTTTTAATAAGCTCTATGTCACACTTCGAGAGAGCCTGCACTGAGTTTATCGAAGTGCTCAATGTAACAGTCAGCCTGAGCTTGTCGAAGACTGACATCATTTAATTCCCTCTTTATTAAGATCAATTTCAGATGTACCGTTGGATTTTTTCTTCAATGCATCTTGATTAAATTTTTTTACTGCTTCTGTACCTGTTGGATGTCCGAATGAATCCATATCCTTGTATAAAATCAGGTATTCTTCTTTCGAAATATTATTTTGCCATTTCCCTGTTATCATTCCATATCCTGTAACCAGCATAAATATTGAAACAACTCCGATCGCAACTAATTTTTTACTAATCTTTTTCTTTCCGACAATTGTTTCAAGCTGAAGAGTATCTGCCACAGGACAAGCATCAACACAATTCAAACAGGTTGTGCATTCATCAGAAATTACAGTTTTGACTTGATCAACTTTTATAAATGAAGGACAAGCTTTGTTGCAAAGTCCGCAATTAATGCAACTTACAGAGTTTCGTTTTACTTTAGCCGGACTCAACAACGAAGTTATTCCAAGAAGTGCACCGTAAGGACAAAGATATCTGCACCAGAATCCGCGGAGAACAATTGAAAGTAGAAATAAAATTCCAATCACAATTAAAGAAAATCTTGAGATGTCTGCGAAGAAATAAAACATCTTTACATCCGAAACAAGATTGTATGGACTGTCAAGAAACGCTTGAAGTGCAGTTGTGCTCATCAGAAAGAAAACTGAGTAGAATAGAAATCCGAGCAACAAATATTTCAAACTTCGAAGAGGATAATCCAGAAACTTTGGAAGCTTAATATCTTTCTTGAAAATCTTTTTTCCGAAATCACCAATCAGTTCAGACAAAAATCCAACGGGACAAAGCCAGCTGCAGAATGCTTTACCGAAAACAATCGAGACAAGAACAATCGCAAAGAAAATAAAAAATCCTGCGGGATGTGCTGAGTGAAGTTCCCCTTTCATCAGGAACAAATAAAAACTCATAAAAGAACTGATTGGTAGAAAACCATCTACTCCCGGTGGACGAGATGTAAATGCCGCAGCACCATTAGTTTCCAGGTATTGTATGAACTGATAAAACTCAACACCAATCCAGATGCAGAGAAGTGCAAATAATGTCTGCACAACAAATCGAATTTTCTGAATTCCCTTCTCTTTGTTCTTGATGATTTTCTTTTTCACTGTCATCCCGGACTTGATCCGGGATCTCTCTTCTGATGGAAGATTCTGAACCAAGTTCAGAATGACAGGTAATGATTCTTCTTTTACTTCTATTAAATTTTTCATATCGGACACATTAGTCTGATTAAATAACAAAAAAATATCACAGACTGCTGATCTTATGCAGAGTTTTCTCTTTCAGCTTATCAATCGTTTCTGATGTAAGCATATCGTAAGTCTGTGTACGTAAAGGTCCCCAGGTATTGTGAACGGGACAAGGATGAGTCGGCGAACATTCCGGGAAACCAAGCACGCAGCTATCGAACATATCCAGACCATCAATGGCAGCGACGACATCAATAAGTTTTATGCGAGAAGCAGGTTTGGCAAGTGAAAATCCACCAGATTTACCTTTGCTCGATGAAATGAGTCCACTGTCCCTTAAGCTTTGAAGAATTTTGGAGACGAACTCACGGGGAATTTTTAGAACTTTTGAAATCTCATCTGCGGAAACCAATGTTCCGCTTTCCCGTGCAGCAAGGTAAAGTACCGCCTGCATTCCGTATTCGCACTTTTTAGAGAAAATTACTGTCATTTATTAAATCAGATATTTTTATCTGATTAAAAATATAGCTTTAAAATGAAAAATGCAAGCGGGTAAGAATATAGAAAAGCTGCTAAAAATCCTTCTTCTTAAAAAACCTGCTGCTTAAATAGAACGGGACGATAATCCAGACGAGCAGACAAATAACAGATATTATCACACCCAAGGAGCTACCGAAAAATCTTTGAAAGACTGCGCCCGTGTAACCCATCAATGCGGCAATATCAAACTTCATCAAGAATAAAATCCGTCCGAGGTCAATAGGATTTAATGCGCTGAGAATTATCATTGCATTTTCAAGCGGGTAATCCTGGAAGTTATAAATTATCAGCAGAACGAAACCGTCGTAAACTACAGCAAGAACGAGCCAAATTAAAATTGCAAGACCAAGTCCTTTTGATTTATCATCCTGCTTCACTGAAATTAAAAATGAAAGTGCAATGAAAATAAATGTCAGCAACACACCGATAAGAAGCAATAAAATGAATCCATCAATCTGCTCTGTCACTTTGCCAAACAGGATGAACGGAATTGAAAAGCCTAGAGCGAATCCGGCAGAAAGCGGAATCGCTGTTCCCAAAAATATTCCAATGAAGAGAGATTTTCTGTCAATCGGCTGGCTAAGCATCATCTCGATGAACTCCCTTGAATTATAAAAATAAATTGAACCAAAAATAATCGACACAAGCGGAATGACAATGATAATTATATTCATCAAGCTGATGTAGGCTTTGTTCACATCTCCGCTGAAAGTAAACAAACCATAGCCAACAAGAAAGAAGAAAAAAGTGTAAAGTATCACCCACTTGCTTCTAATAGTATTGTGAATTTCGTAGAGTAATATTTTTTTAACGAGTTTCATTTCAAAATCTATTTATATTCTAATTGTCATTCCTGCGAGCGAAGTGAGTCAGGAATCGGACAATTAATAATCTCAGATTCCGGACAAGCCGGAATGACTTACTCCCTTATCTGAATTACTTTGGCTCATCAATTCTGCAATTGCTCTTTCAAGCTTTGTTTCTTTTTTATCTTCAAGCAATGACTGAACACTGCCTTTAAATTTTATTTCTCCTTCAAGTAAAAAAACAATTTCATCTGCAAGCTCTTGCACTTCATTCATCAGGTGGGAAGTGAGAATAATTGTTTTCTTCTGTTCCTTCTGTCTAATCACCAGATCCTTAAAGTAGCTGCTTGAAATCGGGTCAAGTCCGGCAGTCGGTTCATCGAGAATTATAATTTTAGCATTAAAAGCAAAAGCAATTAAGGCAGAGATTTTCTGTTTCGTCCCACCCGAAAGATTTTTAAACGGCTTTTCCATTTCTGGTTCAAGCTTTAAAGATGTAAGAATTTCCCTGTCTGAAAATTCATCCGAGTTACGGATTGATTTTATTAAAGTAATTATTTCATTTCCAGTCAAGTTCTCCGGATACCTTGCAATCTGCGGCATGTAACCAATTTTATTTCTGTAGAGATAATCATCCTTCACAATTTTTCCATCAACTTCAATTATTCCATCAGTCGGTCTAACAAGTCCAAGAATTGTTTTTATCAAAGTAGTCTTTCCTGACCCATTCGGACCGACTATAGCAGTAACCTTTCCCGCTTCGATTTTCAGATCTATGTTTTTCAGAACACGATTCTTTCCAAAATTTTTAACAAGGCTGCTTACAGTTATCAATTCATCATCCTCATTCGTGGTTTGCTATCCGTAAGTGCCTCAGGAGTGATTGCCGGAATAATGCTTTCAGCAATGTTGAGAATGTCTATAAACAAGCTGTGAAGAAGAACTAAAGAAGTCGGATGTGATTCAATCATCATCGAAAACATTGTAACAGGTCTGAACGGAACATCACCGTATCCGTCTTTATCGAGGTCATAGCCATCATACTCAGCCCAATAATTTTTTTCGAATGTATTAAAGTTCTGTCTGCTGTTGGTAGAAATATCAAATGAGTTAGCGATGAAATTATTGTCATAAAAATTATTATCCATCGAGTTCGCCATAAGCTTTAATGCCCAGCCGTTTTTAGTAAAATCATTCTGCTCGATTGTCACCCTACTGCACCCTTCCATATACAGTCCAATAGAATTTTCATCAAATAAATTTTTTTCAATTTTGCTATCGGAAATATCTTTCAAAAGGATTCCGTATGAAGCAGCACCCCAGTTTTTCACAAAGTGGTTTTTAAACATCAATATATTTTTTGTGTACATCACTGCAACACCGGCACCATTATTTTCAAATGTGTTGTTTGTGTATTGACAGCTATCCGAAAACATAAAGTGAAGTCCGTAACGGAGATTTCTTTCGCTGTGGTTGTTATTAATTTTTCCATGTCGAACAAACTCAAAATAAATTCCATCACGATGATTAAAGATCTTATTGTTCTCAATGCGAACATCTCTGCAATACCAGATATGAATTCCATTGCCGGAGTTTGCTTCCCTTTTTCTTTCGCCTTCGATGTAATTATCTGAAATAATACAATCAGCAGACTTGGCCAGATAAATTGCAAAGAAGTTGTGAATGAATTTGTTATTTGTGATTGAACAGTTTCTTACTTCTTTTAGTTTTATTCCGGCATTTTCCTCGAGATAACTTATACCGGAGTTTTTGATAATCAATCCTGAGATGTGAACATCATTTGATGTAATAGTAAATATTTCACCAATACCTTTCCCATCAATGACAGGAAAATTTTCTCCGATTATTTTTACTTTTTTATCAACGATGATATTTCCTTCAGAGTAATTACCGGGTTTGATGATTATTGTATCAAAGTCATTTGCCAAGTTTATCGCTTCGCTAATAGTTTTAATAGAGCCGTCTTGGGAAATAATTATTGTTTTAGAGTAAGAATAATCCGGAAATAAACTAAGAGTGATGTAGAAGAGTAGTACTGAAATATGTAATCTCTGAAGAATCATTCATCTGTTTCGTTTGATCATCACTTTTATTCATTTAAAAACTATTTATAGATGTAGATTCCGGACTTTCCTGCTAAAGAAAGGAATCCGGAATGACAAAACGATCACATACTACTTTCCTTTACTAACTCAATTACATCAACCCAGTTTAATAGGCTGCCACCACTTTCGGCAACAAATTTTTGTCTGGAGACTTCACTTTCAAACGCCATCACATTAGAACCCATCGGACTCCGAAAATTATCGTTCTGAACATAGAAAGCAGTTGTCGCATCGATAAATGTTTCGGGTGTTGCAAAATCAGTTACCAAAAATTTTTGATTTGCATCACCAATAAAATTTTTAACCATCGCATATTCAATCATACATCCTGCTTCATCGAATTTAAAAACTTTTCCTTTATCCGTTACAATTTCAGAACCATAACGATTATCAGAGATTTGCATTCTGCAGAATTCGCATTCATCTTTACCGTAATTAATTGGTTCAGGACCACTTTTACATCCGTAAAAGATGACGAGTAAGAGTACGAGTAAGATTGATTTCAATTTATAATTATACATTTGATACTTCAATAGTTTTGTTTTTCTTATCAAGATACAAAGCGACCGCAGCAAGAACAACTGTAAGAATCAATATCCACGACCCAATATGCGGCATCGAGGTAGCATTAAAGTTCAATAACATTTTAGAACCAATCAGTGGAGGTTGATACGCCATCCCGGGAACTTTAATTGCAGCATGCGGATTCAAATTATGTCCGTAGTCATATTCCCACATATAAAAATCATACATTCCAACAGCAGCGATGACGAAGAACAGAACAATCCAAATATAAACCAAACTTCTTTTCCCGGTAATCCCGGCAGTAAGTCCAAACAAAATTAAAAATATTATTATGAATGGCATGATCTTTAATTCCGGAATTGCATCCGGCTCAATTACTTTCATACCGATGTAGTGATTCAAACCATTGATATTATTTAAATCGTTCGGATTTTGACCTGTAATTTTGTTAAGCCAGATCTCCAATCCAATTCCTTCAGGATATTGAGGAGCTTCAAGATCGATATACCAGATTGGAAAGAAGAATGATAAAATTAAAATCAGCGATGCAGATATTACAATTATTTTTGATGCAGTTTTCATAATAAAATTTGAAATTCGGCTGTCATTCTGAACGAAGTGAAGAATCTGCGTTAGGGAAACACTTTAAGATTCTTCGTCACTTCGTTCCTCAGAATGACTAATAATTCTTTCAACTCCGTTTATTTTCCAGTACCATACGTAATTGCAACATTCGATCCTTTTGGTGAAACTCTTATATATCCTGACATTTCCTGGTGTAGTGCAGAGCAGAAATCGGTACAATAAAATGGATAAACTCCTTCTTTAAGCGGAGTCCAGACTATAGTTTCTGTTGCACCGGGCATTATCAATAGTTCAGAATTCTGCAATCCTTTAACAGCAAAGCCGTGAGGAATATCCCAATCCTGTTCAAGATTTGTAATATGAAAATAAACTTTGTCACCAACTTTAATTCCTTCAATATTATCAGGAGCGAAATGAGTTCTTATTTGTGACATATAAACGTGAACAACATTTCCTTCTCTTACAACACGAGCATCTTTCTCAGCTTTAATTCCATAAGGATGCTGATTTTCTTCAATCGGATAAATCTTCTTTGAATTTTTCATCAGAATATCAGCAGGAATTGCTTGCGCGTAATGAGGCTCACCGATGGTTGGAAAATCCAAAAGCAGTTTCATCTTATCACCGGAAATATCAATCAACTGTGCTGACTGAGTTAATTCAGGTCCGGTTGGCAGATATCTGTCTTTGGTAATTTTATTTAATGCGATAACATATTTGCCCCAAGGTTTTCTTGTATCGCCGCCGGGAACGCAGAGATGACCGATTGAATAGTAAGCAGGAATTCTGTCAACAACTTCCCAGGTTCCAATTTTCCACTTTACTATTTCTGATGAAATGAATGAAGATGTATAACCATATCCGTTTCCATCAAACTCTGTATGCAATGGACCTAAACCAGGATTATTTACTTCACCACCAATTACAGATTCATATTTCAGTACAGGAATTCCGTCAATTGTTGTTTCAAATTCTTTGTTCTCAATTGCTTTCATCATTTTACTGAATGAATGAACAACGATAACTGATGCAAGTTTTCCACCTGCTGCAATATATTCTCCTGTTGGATCCACATCAACACCGTGTGGTGATTTTGGAGTCGGCAGATAATAAATTAGACCAGGACATTCTTCCGGAATAAGAACTTTAACAGTCTTCTTCTCTTCTGAAAAAGCCATGTGTTTCTTTTCATCAAAATAATTTCTGAAGTAGCTGGTGTTAAAAGTTTTGTACTTACCTTGAGCAACATACTCTTCAGCTTTTTTCCAGTTTACTGCGGCAATAAAGTCTTTATCATTCTGTGAAGCGTTTACTTCCAACAAAGTGTTTGCTTGTTCTGTGTTATAGCTTGTAAAGAATGCCCAGCCGTGTGATGGACCTTTTCCGCCGTGTGCAAGATCATAATTGAATCCAGGAACAAGTATCTGGAAAGCAACATCCATTGCACCATCTTTAGCAACTTTTACGAAACTAATCGTTCCTTTAAAATTTTCTTTGTAAGAACTGATCGCAACATCTTTATCAGGAATTGGTACACTGAATCTAGTTGAAGCAACAACGTACTCAGTATTTTCTGTAAGGAAAGGTGAACCGTGATTTCCACCGGAGTTTGGTATTTCAATTATCTCTGCAGTTTTGAAAGTTGTTAGATCAACTCTTGCAACACGCGGAGTATTGTTACCATTGATGAAAATCCATCTTCCGTCTGCAATTCCGTCAGTCTGAGAAAGTTTTGGATGATGAGCATCATCCCAGGGAACAAATCCGTGCGAAGTCATAAACATTGGTTTTGATTCTTCCGAATAACCCCAGGCTTTTTCCGGATCCTGAGAGAAAACCGGAATAACTTTGAACATTCTTCCGCTCGGTAATCCGTAAACTCCAATCTGCCCGCTGAATCCACCTGAAGTGAAAAGATAAAATTCATCGTAAGTTCCGGGCGCAACGTACACTCTTCCAGCTTCATCCCCTGTAGTAAGATCTTTTGATTCCTGGCAGCCATAATGTAAAATCACAAACGCTGCAACTACAGCAAAACCAACGAGAACTGCTTTTAAATATTTGCGGTTCATATAACTTCCTCCCGATTATTTAGTTTGATTTATTTTGATTTTTTAGTTCTTCATCCAGAACTCTGAAGTACTCAAGTAATGCTCGAGCATCTTTAAGATTTACGTTTTGATTTGTCATCTTGGTCATATATTGTGCAAGCATTTCTTTACTGTGAGGGTGTTTTTCAAGATTTTCATCAGGATTTAAAACCGTATTCATAAAAAATTCAGGTGTAACTCTCTGCAAAACATTTCTCTGTGCGGGACCGGTGTATCTCTCATCAAGTTTATGACACGTTGCACATTTCGATTCGAAAATTTTCTCTCCTTCTGCTGCCATTGTTTTATCAATCGGACCGAGATTAAGTTTCTTTTTAACAGGACCAAAACCATTTTCAAGCTCCCAATCAGAAAGTCCTGAAGTGTTTGTTTTATTTACACTCTCTTTATTGTTTGAAGAGGTATCATTTGTATCTCCGCCGCAAGCGGTGACCAAAGCAAGCACTGAGATTACAATAAGTGAAAGGTAATAACTATTTTTTAACCAGTTTGATTTGTAGATGGACATGTTTTATTCCTTAATTTTATAATCGGATTATTTTGTCTGATTAAACATAGTAAAAATATTTATTCGAGTCAATAGAGATTTTATCTTTAATTTGGAAAATTAGATAGTGGAATCTGAGATGGGTTTGCTTTCAGCTAGTTCCTTTTTCTTTTTTATTCTTTCATTCAGCCTTTCATCAAACAGCTTGGCTATTTCCGCACCAAGAATAAAAACAGCGGCTGAGTAATAAATCCAGAAGGCAACAACAATTCCTAATGCATAAGCACCGTAAATTCTGCTGAAGGTTGTAAATCTTGAAAGATAAATTCCGAAGAGTATTTTGGCTGCTACCCAGAATATTGAAGCCCACATTGCACCTATCGCAACAGACCTTTTATGAATTTTAACAACAGGCATAAACTTGTAGAGAGCAGCAAAAATTAAAAACATCATAAAAAACGAAAATGAAGCTGTAAAAACTCTTTCAAAAATTGGTTGATTAAAAATTTGCAAGTAAGGTGTTGTTTGTGCAAATGATACAAAAAAATCAAGCATTGGAAGTATCAGTATGAGCACGAGAAATACAAGTACGGTAATAATAATCACAAGGAAGTCACGCAGCTTGCCGAGAAACATATTTATATCTAGATCTCTTCCAAAAACTCTGTTTAAAACAGTTCTTAAGCTGCTTGCAAAACCGCTGGCAGCAAAAAATAATCCGATTATACCAATCCATCCCGCAATATTTCTGTATTCAACAACTTCCTGGACTCGATCAAAAATTATTGATTTGGCAAAATTCGCATATTCACTGTAGGGTATCACAGTATCAATGAGAGTGTTTATCTGCATTTCAACTTCAACAGAGTTCAAGAATTTTCCGAGAAGCCAGAATATTATTAACGTCATCGGGATGATACAAACGAAAAGTGAAAAAGCTAGTCCACCTGAGAAAAGAAATAGATGATGACGATCGGTACGATCGTACAATCCCCCGAAATAATGTTTTGCAAAACCAACGAACCAATTCCATGCGGGAATCAGATGAAGGAAGTAACGGACTCTTCTGAATAATGCATACGTTTTAGAATTTCGGATTTTTTCAAGAATCTTATTTTTCACCGGACATTATCCGTGGGATTGTGTTATAATATAGATCCGCCAGAACATTCACAGCAACTTTTATATCAGAATTAATAATCAATGTTGAATCGCCAACTTTTCCAACTGCATTGAATGGCTGATTGGTTGATTGCAGAGCTTTTTCAAACTCATCTTTTTTATCTTTTGATATCGAGACAATGATTCTTGATTGACTCTCAGAGAAAAATGAAAAATCTTTTCTTGAATTGATTGGAATTGTTACTTTTGCACCGAGTTTCTTTTCTTCATTAATGATACAGCATTCAGCAAGTGCACAAACAATTCCACCTTCTGAAATATCGTGAGCTGAGTTGATAAGTTTCTTCCTAATCAATTCAAGAATTGTATCCTGTAATTTCTTTTCGGTTAGAAGATCTATCTGCGGAGAATTACCTTCAACTTTTTTGTGTATGACTTTTAGATATTCACTTCCTCCGAGCTCTTCTTTATCTTCACCTAAAACGTAAATTAGATCTCCTTCGTTTTTGAAGTAAGAAGTTGTAATGTGCGAAAGGTCTTCAACTAAGCCGAGCATACCTATAGTTGGAGTTGGATAGACAGCCCGGTCAGGAGATTCATTGTAGAAACTAACATTTCCTCCTGTAACTGGAGTATCAAAGAATCTGCAAGCCTCGCCCATTCCTGCAATAGCTTCGGCGAACTGCCAGTAGATTTCAGGTTTGTATGGATTACCGAAGTTCAAGCAATTTGTAATTGCTAGCGGAATTCCACCTGAGCAAACAATATTTCTTGCAGATTCAGCAACTGCAATCTTTGCTCCTTCCCTTGGATTGAGATAAACGTATCTTGCATTGCAATCGGTTTTCATTGCAAGTGCTTTATTTGTTCCTTTGATATAAATAACTGCTGAATCACATCCGGGACCGACTATCGTATTGGTTCTCACCATCGAATCGTACTGTTCATACACCCATCTCTTCGATGCAATATTCGGTGAAGAAAAAACTTCCAAAAACGTTTCCTGGATATCCTTTGGTTCTGATAATGATGCAAAATCAAATTTTCTTTTTTCTTTTATGTAAGACGGTTCTTTTTGTTCACGAATGTAAACCGGTGCACCACCGCCGAGAACTAAATCAAATGGAGGAAGTTCAGCTTCTAATTTTCCTTTGTAATTGATGAAAAGCTTGTCTTCATTAATCACTACACCGATTATCTCACAGTGAAGATCCCATTTTTCAAAAACTTCTCTTACTCTATCTTCATAACCTTTTTTAACAACACACAGCATTCTTTCTTGACTTTCACTTAACATAATTTCGTAAGCACTCATTCCCTCTTCGCGTAAAGGAACTTTATCAAGATCTATCTTCATTCCTGAATTACCTTTTGCACTCATCTCAGTAGTTGAGCACGAAATTCCTGCAGCACCCATATCCTGAATTCCAATTAAGTATCCTTTACGAATAATTTCCAGAGATGCTTCAAGTAGAAGTTTTTCTGTAAATGGATCACCAACCTGAACTGAAGGACGTTTCGATTCTGATTTTTCAGAGAGTTCTTCAGAAGCAAAAGTTGCCCCGTGTATTCCATCTCTTCCTGTTGATGAGCCAACAATCATCACCGGATTACCTACGCCTTTTGCAACTGCACTTGCGAATGTATTTGTCTTTACAATTCCGACCGCCATTGCATTAACGAGAGGATTAAGCTGATATGATTCATCAAAATAAACTTCGCCGGCAACTGTCGGAACACCGAAGCTATTTCCGTAATCTCCAATGCCTTTTACAACACCGGCAAATAGATAACGAGTTCTTGCATCATCCAGAGTTCCAAAACGAAGTGAGTTGAGTGAAGCAATCGGACGAGCACCCATTGTGAAAATATCCCGCATTATTCCACCTACACCTGTTGCTGCACCTTGATAAGGTTCAACTGCAGACGGATGGTTATGACTTTCAATTTTAAAGGCAACTGCCAAGCCATCACCTATGTCAACTAATCCTGCATTTTCTTCACCGGCTCCAACAAGCAATCTTCCACCACTTCTTGGTAAGGTTTTAAGTTGAGCGATTGAGTTTTTATAACTGCAATGTTCACTCCACATTACACTGAAAATTCCTAATTCAGTAAAGGTTGGAATTCTGCCTAGTATTTTTAAAATTCTTTGGTATTCGTCTTTATTAAGTCCATGTTCGATGGCAAGTTCGAGAGTTACTTCGGGTTGTTTCATTAATTGTCTGACTTTAGTTTAAGCGAGAATTTTTATGTAGGAAATATAATAAAAAGTTTCCCCTCCCTTAATGGGAGGGGATTAAGGGGAGGGGACATTTGCTTTAATTATTTGAGTAAGAGCATTTTTTTTGTTTCAACATAACTGCCAGCTTCCAATTGATAATAGTATACTCCGGAAGTTCGCTTACTGGCATTCCAATAGACTGTATAAGTTCCAGCTGATTTTTCCTCATTCAGTAATGTCTCCAATAATTCTCCAGTTAAATTATAAATTTTAAGACAAACAAAATTGCTCGTTGGAATTGAAAATCTTATTTGTGTATTTGGATTGAATGGATTAGGGTAATTTTGACATAAAAAATAATCATTGGGAATTTGATCTAAATCTTCTGCTATAAATGTAACACCGCCATTTGTTGTCTTTAAAATCAGACCTAAATCTCCAACTACCCATCCGGTATTTTCATTGATGAAATACACGGAACGCAAAGGATAAATTGTGGAAGAGATTCGTTCTTCCCAACTAGCACCACCATCTGAAGTTTTAAATATGCCGTCACTCGAAGCCAACCACCCGATATTCCTGTTTGAGAAGAAGACTGAAAATGGTAAACCAATTAAATTTGTAGGTATTTGTATCCATGTAAGACCCCCGTCAGTTGTTTTAAAGAATGCATAATAATCTCCGACAACCCATCCGAATAATGAATCAACAAAAAATATTGACCTAAGAGGATTTATATCACCGGAATAATATGCTATCCAGTTTAGACCTCCATTAGTTGTCTTAAACACATCGCCATTTGATCCGCTGATCCATGCATATTGTTCATCGAGAATAAACAAATCATTTAAGTCGACTTGATTTATTGTTGATTGATCTTCCCAATCAATTCCACCATTTATTGTTTTAAAAATTGTTCCACTATCACCTACTGCCCAACCGTAACTATCATTTAATAATTTAATCCCATTTAAATTTTGAACTATTGTACTATTAAGTTGAAACCAATTATTGCCTGCGTCAGTTGATTTCAAAATCGTACCTTCATCAGCTACAAGAAATCCAATATCAGGTGAGGAGAAGTTGACTGCATTATGATATTTATTATTTCCCGAACTTTTTGATTGCCAGGAATTACCACCATCCGAGCTTTTAAATATTTTACCGTACCATCCGGAACAATATCCTGTATTCTCATCGAAGAATTTCACATCGACAAGTGAATTACTTTCCCTAAAATGTTGTATCCAATTTTGCCCACCATCTTCACTATTATAAATTGAATTAAATTCACCTACTATCCATACATCATTATCCGATGGTACACTGATTGAAAAAATTGTGTTACTAGTATTGGATTTAATTTGCTGCCAGGTTACACCTGCATTGGTAGTTTTATAAACTAAACCGAAAATTCCAGAAATCCACCCAACACTATCACTTGAAAAAACTACAGACGACAACCAGCCAGACCCAATATGACTTGAATTCCAAGTAATCCCTCCATCTGTTGTATTTAAGATGATTCCATTATTTCCAACTACCCAACCGACGTTTTGATCAATAAATCGAATACTGCTTAACACTTCTAAAGTTCCACTAATTGATTGTGTCCAACTTTCTCCCCCATCAGTAGACTTTAAAATATTACCATTGCTTCCACATACCCAGCCAATTGATTCATTAAAAAAATACACATCATACAAAACTTCTGAATTTCCCCCATATTTTTCTATCCAGGTGTTACCTGCATCTGTACTCTTTAAAATCGAACCGCCTTCTCCGACAGCCCATCCAGTATTCGAATCTCTGAAATTTAAAGCAAATAGATTATACCCAATAGATTCATATTGTTGTACCCAATTGCCTCCAGAGTTTGTGGTTTTAAAAATTCTTGCATTACTACCCGCAACCCAACCAGTCAATGAATCAACAAAAAAAATTGAATACAATCCATTCCCCTGAAGCTCTTCACTAATCTCCCAAGATGATCCCCCATTTGTTGTACTCATTACTCTGCCGTAATAGTCTGAGATCCACCCACAATTTTGATTTATAAATGAAGAAGCATGGTAATGTGTTACAAAAGGTATAGAATCCTGGGCAAACCATTGAGCAGATACATGTGTAGGAAGAAGCGTAAGCAAAACCAAATTAGTCAGAAGATACTTCATATAATAACCCCTTATTTTATGTGCCAAAAATTATATTAAGTAATGTCTATTTCAAATTCAAATAATTTTCCCAAATCTTGAACAACTGAAATGTCGCAAAAATATCTTTCGAGCAATAAACAGCAATATCTTTTATTTTTCCGGCTTCGTAAAGATTTTTGACTTCCATTCCGGAAATGTCTTTTGATTTTGGTGATTCAATTCCAAATGACTGACAATAAAAATCAAGATTGAACTTTCTTGTTAATCCATAAAATGTAAATTGCTCGAGTAGATCTATATGCTCATCACCATAACGGTAACCCATTAAATTCTTGCTGACTTTAACTCCAAGCATAGCCGAACGCATCATAATAAACGGCACATCAAAATTTCTTCCATTGAATGTGATGAATTGATCAACTCTTTTTGCAACTCGCCAGAATGATTCCAGCATTTCTTTTTCAGTTAGTCCTTTATATTGAACTTTTCCATCTTCGCTGGTCCATTCATCTTTCTTCTGACTTTCGTAATAGACATATGATTTTTCTTTTTCTACATCATAAATACCAATGACAATACATTTTGAAGTGTAAGGATATAGACTTGTATATCGGACAGCATCGTCAATCATCATTTGACGTTTTTCAGGATCGGGTTCTTTATCAGCGTAACGGAGAAGATATTCTCTCTGACTTTCAGAAAGAGTTTCAAATGGGTAAGCGCAAGTTTCTATGTCGAAAACTATTCTTCGCATTTTGCCTCCTTAAATGTGAATAGTGATTGTCATTGCGAGTGAAACGAAGCAATCTCAAAAATACCTTTTGATTGCTTCATCCCGACAAGTCGGGATTCGCAATGACAAGAAAGATTAATCTCTTAAAATTTTTATTGCCGGTTCAAATGCCTTAACTTTTTCAATAAAACTTTCAGGCAATGATGTTGATTTTCTTGAATTCGGATCAACGAAAACGACTACGCCTTTTCCATCAACAATAACTTTTCCGGTTTTTTGTTTTAAGATCAGGTGGTCGTAACCGAAAGACGAATTTTTTATGTATGATATTCTTGAATAAACATCCAGCAAATCATCATAATACGCGTGACTGCGATAATTGATTTCATTTCTCACCATAAAAAATATTTTACCATCGGAAAAAATTCCTTTTTCAGGCATTAACCCAGCGGCTTTGATATATTCAAGTCTGGCTGTTTCAAAAAAATTAATATAGACCGCATTGTTACAAACACCAAGCATATCAACTTCGTGGAAACGGACTGTGACTGTATACTTATGCTTGAATTCTTTTGGATTTAACTCAATCATTTAAATACCTCGTCGAGAATGCTTGCAGCATTTTCAATATCGCCATCATTAACATCCAGATGAGTAACAGCACGAATCGAATCAATTGTTCCAGGGGTGAGAATTAATCCTTTCACTTTGCATCTTTTTAATCCTTCAGCAGGAGACATATTTAAAGGTTTGAAGAGAAGAATATTTGTCTGGACAGCTTCCATATTTATTTCAAGATTTGGATTCAACTTTATTCTTTCGGCAAGATGCTTAGCTCTCCAGTGATCTTCTTTTAATCGTTCTCTATTATTCTGAACTGCATACAAAGCTGCAGCAGCAAGTATTCCAACCTGACGCATTCCTCCTCCCCAGGCTTTGCGAACACGATAAGCTTTTTTAATAAATTCTTTTGATCCTGCTATCGCAGAACCAACAGGTGCACCAAGCCCTTTTGAAAAACAGCAGGAAACAGTATCGAAGTGTTGAGCATATTCTTTAGGCATTAGTCTGCTCTCAACACAAGCATTCCATATCCTTGCGCCATCAAGATGAAAATATAAATTATGTTTCTCTGCAAGATTTTTTAATGCAACAATATTTTCAATTGGCCAGATTGTTCCGCCAGCACGGTTGTGTGTGTTCTCAACTTCAATAACTTTTGTGCGAGGCATATGATAGGCAGTTGTTCGAATGTATGGTTCAACTTGTTCAGCAGTTAGGATTCCCAGCTTACCGTCAAGTGGATAAATTTGAATTCCACTTAAGCGTGCAGGAGAGGCAGATTCATAGTTAAAAATATGTGCTTCCCGATCACAGATAACCTCATCACCTGGTTCAGTCAGGACATTTAAACAGATTTGATTTCCCATCACACCGCTTGGGACATAAAGAGCAGCTTCCTTTCCAAGAAGTTCAGCAATAAATTCTTCAAGTTTATTTACAGTAGGATCTTCTTTGAAAACATCATCACCAACTTCGGCTTCGTACATAGCTTTCCGCATTTCAGGTGATGGTTTGGTTACCGTGTCGCTTCTGAGGTCAATAAATTTCATTTTATTTCCGTTTGTAAAATCTATTAATTGTCATTGCGAGGAGCAGAGCGACGAAGTAATCTATTTATTAAAATTTAGGATTGCTTCGCTTCGCTCGCAATGACAACAACGAGAGAATTTACATTTTAAATTTTTTCTTCATCCAAATTAAAATATTCATTCCAAAAATCCAGAATGAAAATACTGAACTTAGAACTGGAACAATCAGTGGATTTTGGGAATAAAAAGTTTTTTCACTCTGCAATGGAACTTCCCCAACAAGAGTTGTTTTTACAAACATATCAGTTTCGGCCAGAATTTCTCCTTTCGCATTTATTATACAACTCACTCCACCATTTGCACAACGAACAACCGATCTTCGGTTTTCAACAGCACGGAGCATCGCAAAATCTTTATGCTGATATGGTCCACTTGATTTTCCGTACCAGCTATCGTTTGTAACTACTGTTATTAATTCTGCACCTTTCTGAACGAAAGCGGTAACAAAAACTGGATCGACTGATTCATAACAAACGAGTCCACCAACTTTTACTGTGTCAAGCTCATTATTGTAAATTTTAAAAACAGTTGTATCCTTTCCGATGTTCCATCCTGTTATTCCTACCCCCCACTTAAAAAAGTCTCCCAGAAAAGTTAATTGATCTGAAAAAGGAACTTTTTCTCCAAGAGGAACAAGTTTCATTTTTCCATATCGCTGAATCTCTCTCGAACCTGGATTCAGTCCAATAACTGCATTGTAAGTTCTGTAATAATAATTTCCTTGCTTGGAGAATTTTGCATCTTCAGGAATATTGTTTTGATTAAAATCGTAAATGATATCTGGCATACCAGTCAGCAAAGAAACATTATTGGTGTCAAGAAATTTGAAAATGGAATTTTCAACAACTGCATAAGTTCCACCAAAAGCATAAACAGGAAGAGCCGTCTCTGGCCACAAAATAATTTCAGCACCTTCATCAACGCATTTCTGTGAAAGCGCAAGATATTGATTTGTCAACTGACTCAAATTCCCGGTTGACCATTTATCCCAGGGATTTAGATTTGGCTGAACTACTCCGATTTTAATTTTTCGTTCAGATACTTTAAACGATGATACTTTGTAAACTCCGTAAATCATCAGTGAAAGAAAAATAATTACTGCAACCAGCAATGGCTTTAATCTATATTTAGATTCTTCCTTCTTCTCAAAAAAAGCTTTGAATAAGAGAACATTGATGTAAGCAACAACTAATGACAGACCATTGGTCCCGATAATATCAGCACCTTGAATGAACCAATTAAACTTTGCCAATCCATGTCCAAGCAGTAACCAGGGAAATCTTAAATCTGTGAGTGTTAAAAGATATTCGAGTGTAACCCAAAATAATGGGAACAACCAGAGTGCATCGAATTTAGGAAATACTTTTCTTGCAAGATAAAAAAGTGTGGATGGAATCAGCATGACTGTAGGATATGCCAATAGAAGTGCGACACCAGCCAGCATCAAATATGGATCAGCTTCGGATGACCAGCTTCCTACCCAGTAAATTGATGTTATACTGAATAAAAAAGAAAAAAGAAAAGTTGCTTTGCTAATTGAAGCAAGCGTTGTTCTTTTTTGAAGCACAATAAAGTATGGAATCAACCCGATAAAAATTAAAAGTGTGATTGGGAAAGGAAATGGTGGAAATGATATTCCAAGTATAATTCCACCGAGAATTAAAAGAAGCCTATCTTTTTTTCTTTGTTTTTTTTCTTCTGGAGTTACAGGTATTCTATATTTTGCTAAAAGTTTCAAGTTGCAGATTTCCTTTTTCTGAAAAAGATTCTGATAATAAAAAACAAAACCACAACTGCTGTCACAGCAATAACAATATTTTGGTAAGTTGTTAAGTATTTATCAACAAGAGCAACGTTATCTCCAAAAATAAACCCTAGATATATCAATATTGCGTTCCAAAGTAGGGCAGATACGAAGCAGAGAGTAATTGTTTTTTTCGGATCGAGATTGCTCATTCCTGCAAAGAATGAAATCACAGCCCTAGTGCCGGGCATAAATCTATTTACAACAACGATAAAGTAACCGTATTTTCTAAACCACACTTCAACTTTATTCAGAGATTCAACAGGAATAAATCTGAATCTTCCGGAGTGAATTAATTTTTTATCGACTGTCGCACCGATATAGAACATAAGTGCAAATCCCAATATGCTGCCAAGAGTCGTAAATACAAGCGCAAGTAAAAAATTTATTGCTCCTGCACCAACGAGCGAACCTCCGATAACCGTGACAACATCACTGGGTGAAGGAGGAAAAACGTTCTCAATAAATGCAAAGAAGAAAAGTGTGATGTAAATCCAGAAAGGTGGAAAGGTAGATATTCTGGTAAGGATATCTTCAAACATTATTTTCTTACTACTGTTGCAAGAGCCATTACAGAAATGCCTTCTTCTCTGCCAACAAAGCCGAGCTTTTCAGTAGTTGTTGCTTTAATTGAAATTCTATCTGAGCCGATATCGAGAATTTTAGAAATCTTTTCTTTTATCTTTTGGGCATAAGGTAAAATTTTCGGCTGCTGAAGCATCACTACGACATCAATATTATTTACGTAGTATCCTCTGTTCCGTATTAGTTCATGAGCTTTTTTTAGAAAGACTGAGCTGTCTGCATTTTTATATCTTGGATCATCATCTGGGAAATGAGTTCCGATATCACCAAGTGAAAGTGAGCCGAGCAATGCATCTGTTATTGCGTGAAGAAGTGCATCAGCATCCGAGTGACCGGCTAATCCTTTATCGTGCTGAATTTCAATTCCACCGAGAATTAATTTTCTTCCTTCAGCAAATGCGTGAACGTCGAATCCAATTCCAGTTCTTAAATCTATTATCAAAATCTCACCTCAAAATCTGTGAATTCATTTTTTGGCTCCAGCCAGTTTACTTTACAACTTTTCACCGAAGCATGCATTGGTCCAACTTTTAGTTTCTTAATTAACTCTTCAACAATTGATCTTTCACTCTCAACCACGGTTAGAACTTCACCAGTATAAAGGTTTTTTGTGTAACCTTTCAATCCAAGTTTTTGAGCTTCACGAACAACAAAATATCTAAAACCAACTCCCTGTACCAATCCATTAACAATAATTTCTGCACGAACTTCCATTGATGGTTAAATATTTCTTTAAGAAACGATGTAAAAAATTAGAGATTTTTTAGGTGAGTACAAAGAACTTAAAGTTAATCTTTCTTTGTATACCCGAAGTTCTTCAGAAGATTTTCATCGCTTCGCCATTTCTTTCTAATCTTTACTCTTAGCTCAAGAAAAATTTCTCTTTGTAAAAACTCTTCGACTGATTTCCTTGAAACTTCACCAAGCTTTTTAATTGCACTACCACCTTTGCCGATAATAATTGCTTTTTGGGAATCTCTTTCAATAACTATTTCTGCACTGATGAAATTTTTTCCTTCTTCTCTTTCCTTAAATTCAACGATTAAAACTTCACAGCTATACGGAATTTCATCTCTATAAATTTCCAGTATCTTTTCCCTGATAAGTTCAGAAACGAAATACCTTTCACTTGCATCAGTAATCTGGTCATCAGGAAAAAGTTTTTGTCCTTCAGGCAGAAAACGGATAATTTCTTCTTTCACTCTTTGAATATTAAAATTCTGTGAAGCAGATATTGGGATAACCTCTTCAAATAATTTTTGCGTTTCAAAATGCTTTATCAGCTCGGTTACTTTTTCCTGTTTGATCAAATCTATTTTATTCAGGACAAGTAATTTTGATTTTTTTGATTTGAAAACTTTATCCTTTACAAATTCCTGATTAAGTAAAGTCTGAGCGAAAGGATCTTCATTTGCATCAATAATTAAAATTATA
>Ga0208980_10000624_pt1 | contig 20361 bp, 18 predicted proteins | sample WetSurMetagenome_3_FD_187993 | JGI IMG/M metagenome (GOLD analysis project Ga0208980, IMG submission 187993) | Wetland microbial communities from Twitchell Island in the Sacramento Delta, sample from surface sediment Aug2011 Site A1 Bulk (version 2) | ecosystem: Environmental > Aquatic > Marine... | reverse complement strand
TTTTTATCAGGTGTGAGCAAACTTAGTGCTGCTGTGAAAATAACCGCACCAATTATAGTCCATAAAATGTTGTAGCTGCTTCCTCTGATCTCGATTATAAATGGATCCGGCAGTTGTAATTCGTGTGAAAGCCAGCTTCCGATTACTGCTCCTATAAATCCAACTACGATTGAAATTATGCATCCACCCCGACTGAAACCCGATAGTGAACGTGCAATTGAGCCCGCAATTCCGGCAATAATCAGAGAAATAAGAATGTCTATCATTTTATATAATAATTTGTTATTTAAAGACTAGCGCAAACTAAATTTTATCGAACTAAGAATCAATAATATTTATTATTAAGATGATTAAACCAGAATTTAATCTGAGCATTATACTGTCAAAGTAATTTTATGAAAGTTTGAATGGATAGAAGAAAATTTATAAAAAGTAGTGCAATCGCAGCAGCAGGAACATTGATTCTGACTCCTAAAATTATTAGAGGGATGAATAATTCTCCTTCTGTTGCTGATATGATTGTCCCCGCATCGAGACCGAAATTGGAAAGATGGAAAGATGATGAAATTAATATTGCCTGGATAGGTCACGCAACAGTTCTTATTAATTTCTTCGGAAAATATATTCTAACAGATCCAGTCTTCTTTGAAGCAGTTGGAGTTTATATTGAAGGTTTCATTCTTGGACCGAAAAGGGCCAGCCTCCCGGCATTGATGCTTGAAGATATTCCCAAACCCGATATCGTTTTGCTTTCGCATGCTCATATGGATCATATGGATTACAAAACTTTGAAAGCATTAACAGAAAAATATTCCGGTGAACTCGATTGTATCGTTGCGTATAATACCAAAGATGTAGTTGAAGATTTAAAGTGGAAATCTCTTCAGGAAGTTGATTGGGATGAAAGAATAAGTTTAAATAGAATTAATTTCAAAGGGATTGAAGTACAGCATTTCGGCTGGAGATACCCGGGTGAAAAGGATCGAACTGGCGGCCATTTCAAAGATGGAAGGAGTTTTAATGGTTTTATAATGGAAAGATATGGAAAGAAGATTTTGTTTGGAGGAGATACAACTTTCACTGACAAGTTTAAAAAACATCGGGACGAAAATGTTGATATTGCAATTATGCCTATTGGGGCTTACAAACCGTGGAGGAAATATCATTGCACTCCTGAAGAAGCCCTTGTGATGGCTGAGTATCATCTGGGAGCAAAATACTTTATTCCCATTCACACAAAAACTTTTGACAGCGGCGAAATGATTTACGAACCTTTAGATTGGCTTAATAAATCAAGTAAAAATTATAGTATTAAAGTTGGATTGAGAGATATTGGAGAGACATTTTTACTAAAAGGTTAATTTTGTTCTTCAGCTATACTAGCATGCCTTCATCAATTCATATAATAAAAGACTGTATCATATCAACTAAAGAGAATATTGAAAGAGCAAAGAAATCTTTCTCTCATCTTTCTGATATTCAGCTCAACTGGAAATCTCATCTCAACTCCTGGAGTGTTGGTGAATGCTTATCTCATCTCGTTAATTCTAATAGTTTATATTTAGATAAAATTGAAAACATTTTAAACTCATTTCCGACTGGTTCTGAAAAAGATTTTACTTATAAGCAAAGTTTTATGGGTAAACTAGTTTCAGAAGGTGTTGATCCGACCAATCTTAAAAAGGCAAAAACATTCAAAGTTTTTTTTCCGGATAAGAGTGCAGTACAAAATAAAATTATAGATGAATATGTTAAGTCATCTGAAAAGCTGATTGAACTTGCCGGCAAAATGGAACATCTTGATTTGGAAAAAATTAAGCTTAGCTCACCTGTGAATATTATGATAAGATTAAATCTTGGTGATCCTTTAATAATAATTTCAAAGCATGATAGAAGGCATTTAAATCAAGCAGAGAGAGTAATGAACTTAAAAGAATTTCCAACAAGGTGATCAATGAGTAAACTCAAACGAGGTTTTGTTCAAATTTACACAGGCAATGGAAAAGGAAAATCCACCGCAGCCATCGGGCAGGCAATACGTGCTGCTGGTTTTGGCTTAAAGACTTACATTGCTCAATTTATGAAAGAGTATCCTTACAATGAATTAAACAGTATTAAATATTTATCAGAGTGGATAGAGATTGAGCAATTTGGTGGGGATGAATTCGTTTATAAAAAACAACTCCCTGGTGAAGAAGAATTAGCAAAAGCAAAAAATGGATTGCAAACAGCCAAAGAAAAAATGCTAAGTGGTGAGTACGATTTAATTATTCTTGATGAAGCAATTGTTGCAATTTATTTTAAGCTGATAAAGACTGAAGAACTAACAGAACTTATAAAACAAAAACCAAAAAATGTAGAGCTTATATTAACTGGAAGATATTGTCCGGAAGAGTTGATTGAATTGGCTGATCTTGCAACTGAAATGAAGGAAGTAAAACATTATTACCAAAAAGGTATAAAATCGAGAAAGGGAATCGAATCTTGAGTTCTCCCCATCTGTAAAATTCAATTCCCTTTCCCAAAAGATTTTCGTTCTATTTAAATTTTTCAGTTATCACTATTGTGCTTACGAACCCATCCGTATTTTGAAAAGTGATTTATCTTTGCTCCAATTACACTTACAAGTCCAAGCGGTTTGTTGATAATGATTGCAGTTCTTGGTATTGAATAAAAGTGACCATCGTCGTTTATATATCCATAGTCGATTTCCTGTGTTTCATAATCCTTTAAATCCAGCCCTGTGAATGTCTGAACAAGAGAAAGTGGTCGACGAAAGTTCATACCTGGTCCGCAATTCATAACCGCAATTGAGTCTTCTATTGTAACTGTAATTTCCCTTTGACCAATAAATGCGAGCGGAGGAATAATCATATTAACGAGTACAGTAACCAATTTTCCTTCTTTGCTTATGTATGTCTTGTCAAGTGTTATTGTTCCACCAAGCAATCCATTAATTAGTTTTGTTACTGTAAATACACTATCCAGATAGATTAAAGATTTTTCAGGTAAGGGAATTATCGAAATTTTTAATTCCTGTGCCGATTTATCGTTTGGTGAATCAAACTCTTTGTTTAATTCAGTTTGAAGTGTAACAGGTTCGTTAACATGTTCACAAGCTGTAAATACGAATGTAAACAATACGAGCCCGGAAATAATAAGTTTCATTTATGCCTCCAGATTAAAGTGATTATGCTTAACTTGAAATAGTTCAATCATATCATCCTTCAATCTATAAGCCGTCTAATTAGCGCGGTTGCTTCAGAAGCCCAAATTGAATGCCACACAAGTAGGAATTTAATAAACTATTTTAATTGCTATTTCAACATAATTGCCAAATTGAAACAGATACTTTCTGTTCCATAGCGAGAACCGGTTCCAGATTATTACAATATTTAAGGTGTATTATATGATCAAGGTGGTGAAAAGAGACAAAGTAGACCTGATTTCCCCAGTCCCATTTTTATTAATGAGCTTGTAACTTGAAGTTTTCAGTGTCCGAATCAAGTAGATTAATCTTCTAATCAATCCTCATAAGTGATAGGATCTATTTGAATAGGTGATACCGTCTTCCTAATCCAGCCATATCTGGAGAAGTGAAGAAGTTTTGCGTTTTGTACTCTGACAATTCCTTGTGGTTTTACAACCTGAAGCCCATTCTTTTTAATGAGTTCAACTATTCCATCATCTCTGATAAAAACAAAATCCAATGTTCCGGTTGAATAATTTTCTAGATGCAGTCCCTCAAAGTTCTGAAAAAGTCTCAGTGTATCAGCAAAAACCATTTCGGGATAAAAGTGTATGGCAGCATATTCATCGTCAAGCGTCATAGTAATTATTTCAGATCCCTGAAATGCACCTTCAGGTATTCTCAAATCCGCATAAATAATTAATGAGTCACCATCATCAGCGATATAATATTTTTCCATAATTATTCTACCACCAACCGAACCATCAATTTCTTTGCTCACAGTGAATAAACTATCAATCCATAATGCAGATTTAGTAGGAAGGGGAATTTGCTCAAAGTTGTTTTCGGTTGATTTGGAAACACTATTACTATTCCCTGAGATATTAACTGCTAAGTCTGAGGCGTTGTCACAACCCCAAAATAATAGTATGAAAGTAAGTAAAATTGTTAAAATGGTTTTCATTAGTATTTCCGGTATTTATTTCTTTTATAAATAATTTTTATATACTCTGCTCGATAAGTCCAGCAGTTAGGTTTTCTTGTTTTAATCCATTGAAAAAGTTTGAAGCAACTGTCAAGTAAGATTTCGCTTCCATAATTCTATTATTTTTCTGAAGAAGGTTGCCTAGTTCAGCAGAGCTTTCAGCTTCATTTAATTTACTTTCAATATCTTTATTCAATCTTATACTGTTTTCAAACATTTCCTCTGATAGTTCATAATTTTCAAGATTGCTTTGAATCATTCCTTTAACTTTATAAATATCAGCAATTGAAAGTGTATCGTTCAATTTGTAGGCAATTTCCATTGCTTTATCTGTAAATGCATCTGCAAGTGATGGATTCTTTAGTTGTGTATACACGAATGCCTTTCCTAAATAGGCTACAGCACAGTTAGATAAATAATCGTTTTCGAGCGAAAGAGCTATGCATTTGTTAAATTCATCTGTTGCAGCATCATACTTTTCCAGCCTGGTATATAACATTCCCATATTATGATATACTCTTGCTAATCTTCGAACATCCTTAAGCTGTTTAAATATTTCAGTTGAATTTTTATAATTCCAAACGGCCATCTCATAATTTCCGTTGATAGTATTAATAATTCCAAGATTGGTTAAAATCATTGCCTTGGCCGATAAATTTTCTTCGCCATTCAGGTGGTTTAAAGCATTTTCAAAATGGATATGTGCACTTTCAAATTCACCTTTCTCACCATATAAAGTACCAAGCATGTTCTCGCATTTTGCAATACCTGATTCACTTCCGATAGATTTAAATATGCTCATCGCTTCCGAAATAAAATGGTCACAGTCATCCCAATATGCCTGAGCCCAATAAATTTTAGAAATCATCAAATTAGTTTCTGCCTGAACATTGGCGTGTTTTTTATTTGAAAGAAGTTTACTTAATAACTCTTCTGCAATTTCAAGCGCATAAGAATTCTCGCCGGTAAAAATCATAAGCTGTGAAAGATCAAGCATCAGATTAAAATATTTTTCTTCGGATAATAATTTTGAACAAACAGTTATCACTTTATCGACCGTAAGTCTATAATTAGTTCCTTTCGGGGGTTCATATTCAATTTGCGATTTATCTAATTCGGAAATTTCCGAACTCAATTTTGGTTTCAGAGAAATATCTCCATCGAGCAATTTAATAACATCTTTTGCAAAAGATTCTGTTAAGTAAATGTTGAGGAGTTTCTGTAAATCCTTGATTATGCTTTTATTTTTATTATTCATTTTTACCTCTTAAAAAGCAGCTAATTAATTAAGATGCACTAAAACCCAAAATTTGTTCAATTCTTTCAACTTTAGTGGACGCTCCTATGTTTTCGAAATATTCTTGTGATCTTCCCAAATAGGATTTCTTAGAATTTGAGTCGTTTATATTGTCGTAAAGCACACCCAGTTCAAACGAAGTCTCTGCTGCATTCAACTCGTTATTTAAATTGTTATTAATTCTTAAGCTATTGAGAAGATACGTTTCCGAAGCGACAAAGTTTTTAAGATGCCGTTCAATGATTCCCTTTACTTTATAAATTTCTGCCAAAGTCAGTTTATCATCAGCGTTATGACTTATTTCTAAAGCCTTATCTGTGAATTCAGCCGCATAATAAAAATTATTTAATTTGATCAGCACTTGGGATTTGGCTAAGTATGCCAGACTCAAAGTCGATAGAAACCCATTAGACTTTGCGAGTTCTATCGCTTCATCCAGGGCAAATAATGCGGACTCATAATTACCTGAATCGAAGTGGACTAAGCCAATATTCAAATTCACCTCTGACGCATTTTTATGATTTCCAAGTTTTTTATAAATAGTAAGAGCTCTATTTAAATGACTTATTGCATCGTTGGGGCATTCCTGGATATTATATATTATCCCAATGTTGGTATATGAATTGGCGGCGAGCTCCAAATCTTCATCTCGGTTAATTAGTGACAGACTCATTTGAAGATATTTTTTGGCTTTGTGGATGTCTCCCATCTCGCCATATATGGCACCCAAAAAGTTTTGACACTTTGCTACACCCCTGAGATCATCTAAATTTTTAAATATTGAAATTGCTTTATTAATGGCTTCCAGGCTTCTGGTCCAATTTGCTTTCCTGCTGAAAACATCTGCCATTCCGAAAAGTGATTCTGCTTTTATACTATCATTATCGCTGATTCTATTTGCTTTTCTAAAAATCTCACTTGCAAGTTCTAGTTTGCCTTCAGATAAACAAATCCTGGCAAGCTCAATAAGAAATTTGCAGAATTTTCCTTTTGGGAGTGTTTTCTCTGAAAAAGTGATTATCCTATCAACTCTGATACGGTCCTTTGAATAATTTTTATCTATCTGAAGTTGTTGATTATAAAAATCATTTATCTTTTCAGAAAGCGAGTCAGCTTTATCCTCGGACAGATCCAGTCTTTCTTTTAGACGGTCGAAGGAATCATCTTCAAGATAGGATTTCAGAAACCCGTTAAGCTCATGCTCAAATTTGCTATATGTAATTTGCATTCGCTTTTACTCCCGTTATATTAGTTAACGAATCCGTACCTGGAAAAATGTGGTAATACAGCATTTACTACCTTAAGCATTCCGGTGGCTGCATCCATAGTAACGTAATCGTAATCTACCGCATACATATTTCCATTTGCATCGATGTAAACGAATTCTAGTGTAGCGGGATTTACGCCGGTTAAATCTAGACCTGTAATTTTGTATGTATAATCAACACGGGCTTGAAATTGCATTGACGGACCAAATTCCATAGCTGCACCATCAGTGTTAAAGGTCATTGAAATATTTTTTGTTCCTGTGAATGCTCCAGGAAAAAAATCCAAGTCACCAAACTGGTAGACTGTTCCTCCGGAACTATTCTGATAACTAAATGTTCGTTGAAATTCACCCCAATTGGCACCATTAATATCTTGAGTGTAAGTTTGTGATTCAACGCCTAATCCTACCATTTCCGGGAGTTTGATTAACTGCTTATTAATTATTCTTTCCTGGGGTGCATTTATCTCAGTTACTTGATCACATCCCAGAAGAAAAAGCAGAGTAAGTAAGAGAACGCTTGTTATGTGTTTCATTATTTTATCCCTTATTTATTTAGATGATTTAAAATCTATTTTTCCCAATAATATCTGTAATACAGTTTTATGTATTTAGTTCTGAGAGCTCTGATATGGAGAGAAGTAATTCCGGTCAGGATTACCAGGAGTGTTGTTATTTCCATAAGGACTCTTTAGATAGTTGTTGCTAAATATTGCTTAATTTGAAATAGTTTTAAGCCTTAGCTCCGCTCCTATCTAATGAGATAGATTAGAAATTTGGATTTGTCACCAAATTCTGGACTTCAGAAAGGACTAAAAAAATGCCAACCAGTTATTCTTGGTTTTTATGCTATTATCTCTCAAATCCTATAACCTCGAAATAATCTGAGAATAAAAAACTGCCTTATTATTAGATAATGTTGTTTAATGAAACAAAACTCAAATCAATAAAAAAACACTTTTTTAACAACAATATATTCTGGCATTTGGTTTGTGCTTTCCAAAAATTGGGAAATAATTTCAGAATATGTTTTTCTTGGAGTTTTAATCTTCTCTCCGGAGAAAGAAAATAAAGCAGGTAATGGAAAATTATAGTGATATTGCCAAAGTAGTAGAACCAAATAGTTTTAAAAATGATCTGACACAATTTATCGACTTTTTCCCGACAGGGGTTTTCTTGTTGGATAAAGATTTTGTGATTACATCTGTAAATAAATTGACCGTAGCTTTACTATCTGCAGAAAAGGAAAAATTGATCGGGAAAAATATTTTTGACTTTGTTTCCAGTGGTACAAGCGTTCAATTTGAAAATCTGCTAAGAAAATCATTTTCTGATTTTCATCAAACCCTCGGAATTGAGATGCTTAAACAGGACAATAGCCTTATTGATTTATTGGTTGCAGTAAAGTGTTTCAAAGCAACCGATATCAATGAAAAATTCTACACTCTTACGATTATTGATCACACATCGCAAAAAATGGCACAAGAAATAATCAAACAAAGCGAAACAAGATTTAAAGATCTTGCAAATACAGCGCCGGTTATGATTTGGATTGCTGATGTTGAGGGCTTATTTAGTTTTGTAAACAAAATTTGGTTAGACTATACCGGAGGTAAAGTAGGTAATCAAATAGGTATGCATTGGATTCGAAATGTTCATCCTGAAGATATTGAACTATTGTTAAATAATTATCAAAAAGCAATTGGAGATCAACAGGCATTTACTTATGAATTCAGATTGATGGGGAAAGATAAAAAATATGAGTGGATGCTTTTTAAAGGAAAGCCCCGATTCAGTTCTGACAATATTTTTTTAGGATTTATTGGATCTTGCTTTAGCATTAATGAACAAAAGGAAATTGAAGCAACAATTTTTAAGATGAATGAAAAACTTGTTGAAAGCAATGCAACAAAAGACAAATTCTTCTCTATCATTTCACATGATTTACGCAGTCCTCTTGGCGGTCTGATGGGGGTTCTCGACATACTAAATGAATCATATGAATCGTTGAGTGAAAGAGAAAGATTAGAACTTATTTCGGATGCAGCCCTTTCCTCGAAAACTACTTACACTTTGGTTGAAAACCTGCTCGAATGGTCTAAAATACAGACAGGCAAAATTAATTCTAATCCAGAAAGGTTAAAGCTTCTCCAACTTGTAAATAACATTTCGTCCATCTATGAACAAAATGTGAAAAGTAAAGGCATAACAATAAATATAAATGTAAAACCCGAACAATATGTTTTTGGCGATAAAGCAATGATCGAGACTGTGTTAAGAAATCTTGTATCGAACGCGATCAAATTTTCTTTTACAAATAATTCAATTACTATTTCCTCTGAAACTGCAAGAGATTACGTACTAGTAACCGTGGAGGATACCGGAGCGGGAATTGAAGAAGAGGATATTCCAAAACTTTTTCGATCTGATATTAACTTTTCATCTAGAGGAACAGCAAAGGAGTCCGGTACCGGTTTAGGATTAATAATCTGTAAGGAGTTAGTAGAAAAACAAAACGGAAAAATTTGGGTAAAAAGTAAAAAGGATGAGGGATCAAGCTTTTACTTTACTATACCCGTCGCAAAATGAAAAACACGGTACTAGTTAATTCTCCACTCCCACGCATTTTTAACCAAACCAAGCACTGAGAAATTAATTTTTGATATTCGTTTGTTATAAGCGATGATGTTATCAAACCAGTAAAGAAAAGCGACTGGTTCATCATTATGAAAGATATCTTGCAGCTTTTTGTATAAATTAATTTTTTCTGATTCGGGAAGTTTTTGTTGCAGGCTATCTAATATTTTGTCCTTTTCTTTATTCTGATATGACGAAAAATTCAGGAATCCAATTTCTCGGTCTGAATTCCAGTAGGGATTTAAATCAATAGGGACAGGAATTGTCCATCCAGCTATCCATGCATCATATTTACGATTCATTAATCCATCAATGAAGGTTCCCGATTCTAGCTCATTAACTTTTACATCAATTCCAACTGCTTTTAAATTATTTTTTACTAAATGTGCCACATAAGTCCTTCTGGGATTACCAGAGTTTAGATATAAGTCAAATGTAAATTCAAGAGAACCCTTATCCAGAATGCCATCATTATTTTTATCCAGCCAGCCATTTTCCATTAATATTTCTTTTGCTCGAATAGGATTATACTCATAGACGTTTGCCTTGGAGTCATAGTATAGCTTAAACATTGGGGAAACTGGTCCATTACTTATTTCTCCAAATTGACCCAGGTATGAATCAACAATCTCTTTACGATTTATTGCATAACTTAAAGCCTGCCTGATTTGAGAAGAAGCGAAGAATTTGTTTGGTGCTTTACCGACTTTCTCAGGATCTGAATGATTCCATCCAACATAATCATAATCTCTTCCTCTTAAAGCAGCGATCTTTAAATTATTTACAAGTTTTATTTCACTCACATCTTCACTTTTTATATTATCAAGCAAATCTATTGATCCAGTTTTCAATTCAATCAGTCTTGTTTTATAATCAGGGATTACTTTGAAGATGAGCTTCTGAGTATTATCAGGATCGAATAGGAAAGAAGAGCTGTCTATTACTAAAGAAATAAATCCTTCCTGTTCCCATTTATCAATTTTAAAAGGTCCGCTGGTTACCGGTTTAAAATTTGTTTCAGCATTAGAAAATTCTTCTCTGGAATATTTTGACCAAATGTGTTTCGGAATGATTTCAAGGTTAATATCAAGAAGTGATGTCGAGGCCTCTCTTTTGATATTGATTATTAGAACCCTAGGAGAGACTCTTGAAAAGGTTTTTATAGTATCTATCTGTAAATTTTCAAGTGTATAGAAATCGTCAAACTGTCCAAAAAACCTGCTGTTAACATTTGGATCTGAATAAACATCAAAAGAAAATATTATATCATCAATAGTTATGGGTATTCCATCGGACCAATAAATATCATCTCTTAAAAACAGTGTAATTGATGTGGAATCTTTGTTCCATTCCCACTTTTCAGCTAGCATCGGTTTAAACTCAATAATTCCAAGTGATTCATTCCAGATTTCCTGCGCGGGTTTCATAAATAAAAGGTCAACAACATTTCCCTCAATTAAGCTGAAAGCATACATGGGATTTATGGTTTGTACATCGGATTGGACGCCAATTACTATCTGGTTTTCACCAGTTTTTTTATGGTCGGAACAACTCTCCCAAAACAATAATACTATTATTAAAACAAGGCTGAATGTTAGTGTTGAAATTTTCCCGAGTATTTTATTTTCAGAATTGAGCATTTTCAAAACCCTAAAATATTTCTAATTATAAAAGATTTATATCAACTATAGTAATTATCACAAAAATTGACCCAAATAAAGTTAAAAAAAACGATAGTTGATAGAATCAAAGAAGTAAAAAAAACAAAATTGTTAATTATTCCAGAAAATTTTAATATTTGTGCGGGAAAACATAAGGACATTTAACCTCACTTGACAATAAAGTTAAGTAAGCTTAAGTTTTCATCCGAAAGAATTTAGATATGAAAAATATTTCAAGAGAAGATTACCTGAGTGTAATCTACAAATCAGCAGACAGCAACGGAGAAATAAAAGCAAATCATATTGCTGAGAAGCTGAATATTTCTGCAGCAGCGGTTACTGATATGCTTCGTAAGCTTTCTAAAGAAGGATATGTAGAATACAAACGCTACAAGGGTACGAAGCTTACGAAAAGTGGAGAGGAGTACGCAAGGAGTATGGTTAGACGACACAGGATATGGGAATTATTTCTGCATCAGGTTGTTGGTTTGCCATGGGATAAAGTTCACAATGAAGCTGAGAATCTTGAACATTCTTCTTCCGATCAATTGATTGACCGCATGGAAGAAATGCTTGACTATCCTGAATTTGATCCTCATGGTGATCCAATCCCAGATAAAAATGGCAAAATGCCCAAATTAAACCTTGACACTCCATTGAGCTCAGTTGAACCAGGAAGTAAAGTTAAGGTTAATCGTGTTCATGATTTTGATAGCAGCTTTCTGCAATATATTTCTAAAATAGGAATTGAGTTAAATAAAGAAATTACAGTCGTTGATTTGTTGGAGTTTGATCATTCATTGTTAGTAAAAATTGATAAAAAAGAAACAAGTATAAGCAGCAAAGTTGCTTCAAATATTTTTGTAACGGAGGTTGAATAAAAAATATGACTGATCCATTTATAACATTATTAATTGGCTCTGGTATCATTCTTTTCGCGGTAGTTTCATTTTTCCCTGAGAGGGGTTTAATTGCTAGGATGAAAAGAAGTAAAACAATTTCTAAAAGAGTATTGATTGAAGATGCTTTGAAACATCTTTACAATTGTGAATACAACGGAATAGGTTGTACTCTAAATAGTGTTGCAGGAAAACTCTCAATATCTGAAGATGAAGCTGCAGAATTAATTATTAAGTTGGAAAATATGGGAATGCTAAGCACACATTTGGAAACGCTTCAGTTATCAAATGAAGGACGATCGTATGCACTTCGGATAATAAGAATTCACAGGCTATGGGAAAAATATCTTGCAGATGAAACCGGAGTGGATGAATTGCAGTGGCATCATTCAGCCGAAGAATTCGAGCACAAGTTAAGTCCTTCCGATGCCGAGGCGCTTGCTGCACAAATTGGCAATCCTGTTTTTGATCCGCACGGTGATCCTATTCCTTCTACAGATGGTATCCTTCCGGATAAAAAAGGTAAACCGCTGACTGATTTACAATTTGGAGAGTTTGCAAGCATCATTCACATTGAAGATGAACCGGATGCAATTTATCAACAGCTTGTTGCCGAAGGTTTATATCCGGGTATGCAGGTGAGAATGTTGGAATCTACAAAAGAGAGAGTCAGGTTTACGGCAAACGGTGAGGAATGCTTACTAGCTCCTCTGTTCGCCAAAAACATTACAGTTTTCTCCATCAAGTTTGAAAAAACTATTGAAGGAAAGTTCAAAAATTTGTCTTCCTTAAAAATTGGCCAGAAGGGGACTGTACTTGGAATATCAAAAGCATTAAGAGGACAACAGAGAAGAAGATTGATGGATCTTGGAGTTGTCCCGGGGACGGAGATTGTTGCAGAGATGAAAAGCGCTTTCGGCGATCCGACGGCTTACAAAATTAAAGGAGCTTCAATTGCTCTTCGAAAAAAGCTTGCTGACCGTATATATCTGGTTTCTGAAAATGAAAGGATGAATTAGTTATGAATCTGAATGCAAATAACTGTGAGACTTGTCCAGTTCACAATGCCGGAAATCTAAAAAGACTCGGCATCGACATGAGCAGTTTTGATTTTGTTGTTGCTCTGGCAGGAAATCCGAATACAGGGAAAAGCACTGTATTCAATAATTTAACCGGACTTAAGCAGCATACAGGTAATTGGCCCGGTAAAACCGTAACTCGTGCAGAGGGCGGATTTGAATTTAATGGGAATAAATACAAACTGGTCGATCTACCGGGAACTTATTCTCTTCTATCAACTAGTACCGATGAAGAGGTTGCAAGAGATTTTATTCTCTTTGGACAACCTGATGTTACTGTTGTGGTTGTAGATGCAACTCGTCTTGAAAGAAATCTAAATCTTGTACTCCAAATTTTAGAAATCACAGAAAGAGTAGTCTTATGTCTGAATCTCATGGATGAAGCAGAAAGGCATCAAATTAAAGTAGATGAAAGAATGCTTTCAAAAGATTTAGGTGTTCCTGTTATTCCTGCTGTTGCTCGTTACAACAAAGGAATGAATGAATTGCTCAATTCAATATATGAAGTTGCAACCGGAAAGTTTGTTTGCAAACCATATAGATTGAAAAGCAAATCTAGGGAATTAAATTTTGCAGTAGAGAAGCTGTGTAAAATGCTGCATGAAGAATTTCCAAATCTTCCGAATGTAAAATGGGTTGCGTTGAGATTACTCGAGGGTGATCAGAGTATTATTGATTCAATCAGGAATGGTGGATTGGGTAATCTTAAAAAACAAGAATTAATTGAATTATCAATTGCTTGATTAAACTTGGAATGTATTAGCCACGAATTCACGAATTACAATTAAAAACAAAATGAATAACAATAACCAAAATAGCGAAGCAATATTATCAACAGCGAATAACTTACGCTGGGAAATTGGTGAACAGTTCCATGACACACTGATGGAGTCTATTTACTCCAATGCTGCTTCAATTGCTAATCGTGCAGTTACACTTCCTGCTGAAAAAGAAACGGTTAGCTGGGAAAAAACAGTCGATAAAATTTTAACAAGTCGGTACACAGGCTTCCCCATAATGTTCTTAATACTTGGCGTGGTGTTCTGGTTAACCATTGAAGGTGCAAATGTACCATCTGGCCTGATTGCCTCTTTCCTTTTGGATACAGTTCATCCAGCATTAAAAAGTTTGTCCGCAAGCATAGGAATTCCATTTTGGTTAGACGGAGTTTTGATAGATGGTGCATACCTTGCGATGGCCTGGGTTGTAAGTGTAATGCTTCCACCGATGATGATATTCTTTCCATTGTTTACATTACTTGAAGATTTTGGATACCTGCCTCGCGTCTCTTTTAATATGGATAATCTTTACAGAAAAGTTGGTGCCCACGGTAAGCAGGCGTTAACGATGGCGATGGGTTTTGGTTGTAACGCTGCAGGTGTGGTTGCAACAAGAGTTATCGACAGTCCGCGTGAGAGATTGCTTGCCATTATTACAAATAATTTTTCTTTATGTAATGGAAGGTGGCCAACTCAAATTCTTATTGCAACTATTTTTATTGGCGCAGCAGCTCCAGCTTATCTCGCCGGAATAGCATCTGCTGCTGCAGTTGTTTTTATTGCAGTGCTTGGTGTAGTGTTTAGTCTTATTGTTTCCTGGGGATTATCAAAATCTGTTCTAAAAGGTGAAGCTTCAGCTTTCAGCCTTGAACTTCCTCCTTACAGACCGCCAAGAATTTTACAAACACTTTTTACATCATTAATTGATAGAACAATTTTTGTTCTCTGGCGTGCGATTGTTTTTGCAATACCTGCAGGTGTTGTCATTTGGCTTGTTAGCAATATAACAATAGGCGATGAGTCAATTGCGAATATTTTTATAAACTGGATTAATCCATTCGCATTTATTTTAGGACTAAATGGTGTAATTTTTCTTGCTTACATAATTGCAATTCCGGCTAACGAGATTGTTATCCCAACAATTTTAATGTTGACTGTTGCAAATCTTGGGCTTGCGGGAGTTGGAGCCGGCAGTGGCGTTATGTTTGAACTTGATTCCGTTGCAGATACTGCAAATATTCTTACAGCTGGCGGATGGACTTTACTAACAGGTATAAATTTGATGATATTTAGTTTGCTTCACAATCCCTGTTCAACCACTATTTATACGATCTACAAAGAAACAAAAAGTGTTAAGTGGACTTTGATATCAACATTCCTTCCAATCGTAATGGGATTGGTTGTAACTTTTTTTGTTGCTCAGATTTGGAGATTGATAGCTGGTTAGTAATTTTAAGTTATGATTTTTATAACTGGTGATACCCACGGTGAAATAGATATAAGGAAATTCAATTCTAGAAAATTTCCCGAACAAAAGAATCTTACTGAGTCTGATTTTATGATTATTTCTGGCGACTTCGGACTACTTTGGGATAGTAGCAATGAATGTAAGTATTGGCTTAATTGGCTATCGGAGAAAAATTTTACAACGCTCTTTATTGATGGCAATCACGAAAATTTTGAATTACTCAACTCGTACCCAGTAATTAATTGGAAGGGTGGTAAAGCACATCAAATTACAGATAGTGTAATTCATTTGATGAGAGGTCAGGTTTTTAATATTAATGATTATAAATTTTTCACTTTTGGAGGCGCCAAATCGAGTGATATTGAGTTTAGGGAAGAAGGTGTAACTTGGTGGAGAGAAGAGATGCCTACTGAGGAAGAGTATAATGAAGGAGTGAGAAACTTAGAGTTAAATAATTGGACAGTTGATTATATTATTTCTCATACTTGCCCGGTCGAAATTCAGAGGATGTTGATAGAGAGATTTAATAAAAATTTAGAGCACACGGTACTTAATCAATATTTATCCGAGATTGATTCGAAAACAAACTATAAACATTGGTTTTTTGGACATAACCATCTCGACGAAGATTTGACTAATAAACACACAATTCTTTATAACAATATTATTAAAATACAATGAAGCAAACATATCGCCTTCTCTCCTGGAACGTAAATGGAATTCGTGCCATTCAAAAAAAAGGATTTCTTGAATGGTTCAAAAATGTTAATCCTAATATTCTCTGCCTTCAGGAAACAAAAGCTCATCCGGAACAGCTTGATGATGCATTGAAAAATGTTGACGGATATGAATCTTACTTTTCATCAGCAGAAAAAAAAGGTTACAGTGGAGTTGTCACTTATACGAAGCTAAAACCGGTGAATGTTCAGAACAGACTTGGAATAAAAAAGTTTGACAGTGAAGGTAGGTTTATCATAACCGAATTTAACGAATTCACGTTGTTCAATATTTACTTTCCAAATGGAAAAGCTTCTCCAGAACGACTTCAATACAAAATGGAATTTTATAAAACATTCCTTAATCACAGTAAAAAGCTTCTCAAAGCAGGAAAGAAAATAATCGTTTGTGGCGATGTCAACACGGCTCACAAAGAAATTGATCTTGCGAGACCAAAAGAAAATTCTGTCATATCAGGATTCCTTCCTCAAGAGCGAGAATGGATTGATAAATTTCTTTCTGCCGGATTCATTGACACTTTTAGAATTTTCAATCAAGAGCCGGAACAATATACCTGGTGGGATATGGTAACACGTGCTCGTGACAGAAACGTTGGCTGGCGTATTGATTATTTTTATATAAGTGAAAATCTGAAAAAGAATATTACCTCAGCGGCTATTCACTCTAGCGTAATGGGTTCCGATCATTGCCCAATTGAGATTGAACTTAAATTCTGATCGATTGTTTTTAATAATAATTATAGCACTTCTACAGTTATTCTTAACTAAAGTTTTTTCGTTCAATGAAATTCAAAAATAAATTAGCAAACGAATCAAGTCCATATCTGCTTCAGCACGCAAACAATCCTGTAGATTGGTATCCATGGGGAAATGAAGCTCTCGAAAAAGCAAAAGCAGAAAATAAATTAGTTATAATTAGTATTGGTTATGCTGCGTGTCATTGGTGCCACGTGATGGAACATGAATCATTCGAAGATGTATCAGTTGCACAGGTAATGAATGATTTTTACGTTTCAATAAAAGTTGATAGGGAAGAACGACCCGACGTTGACCAGATTTATATGGATGCTGCTTATTTAATAACTGGAAGAGGCGGCTGGCCATTAAATGTAATTGCTCTTCCTGATGGCAGACCTGTTTTTGCAGGAACTTATTTCAGGAAAAACGAGTGGACAAAAATTCTTCTTTACTTCAAAGATCTTTTTCAGAAAGAACCCGAAACGTTTGATACAGAAGCCGGGAAACTGACTAATGAAATTAAGTCAATCAAAGTTCCTGGATTGGGTGAAGTAAAATCATCTTTAATAATTGAAGATCTTGATGAAGCATTCAACAAAATAATTTCGTACATTGATTTTGAGAATGGAGGTACAAAAGGAGCCCCAAAATTTCCGATGCCAAGTATTCACCAATTTCTATTGACTTATCACTTTCACACAAAAAATCCCAAAGCACTTGAAGCTGTTACAACTACTCTTGATAAAATAGCTTATGGTGGAATTTACGATCACATAGGTGGAGGATTTGCGCGTTACTCAACGGATGATATATGGAACGTTCCTCACTTCGAAAAAATGCTTTATGATAATGGTCAGCTCGTGAGCCTTTATTCAAATGCTTACAAAGTGACACGAAATGAAAGCTGCAAAAAAGTTGTTTATGAAACTCTGGAGTTCATAGAGAGAGAAATGACTGATGAATCAGGTGGATTTTATTCTTCACTCGATGCTGATTCAGAAGGTGAAGAAGGAAAATTTTATGTTTGGACAAAAAACGAAATCGACAAATTGCTCGGTGAAAAATCAGAACTCTTATGCGATTATTATTCTGTTACTTCAATCGGTAACTGGGAGGAAAATAATATATTGTTCATCTCTCAGGAAAAGGAAACCCTGCTGAAAAAATATCAGATTGAAGAAAAGTTATTTGATACAATAGTAAGTGCTTCAAAAGAAATACTATTTGAAGAAAGAAGTAAAAGAATCAGACCAGGACTTGATGATAAAATTCTTACTTCGTGGAATGCATTGATGCTGAGGGGATATGTTGATGCATATACAGCTTTCGGTGAATGGAAATTTCTCGATGCAGCATTAAGGAATGGTGAATTCATTTTGAACAATTTGGTCAATGAAGACGGAAGATTGAACAGGAACTACAAAAATGGTAAAAGTACAATCAATGCTTTTCTCGATGATTATGCTTACACAATTGAATCATTCATTTCTTTATACGAAGCTACATTCGATGAAAAGTGGATTTACTCCGCTAAAAAATTAACGAAATATGTTATGGCTCACTTCAAAGAAAACGAATTCGACTTTTTCTTCTACACTTCGGACAAAGATGAACCATTGATAGCCCGCAAAATAGATTATTCTGATAATGTTACTCCATCTTCAAATTCTTCACTAGCAATGGGATTATTCAAACTGTCACGATTTTTTTACAATGAGCCTTACGCAGAGTTAGCGGACAATTTGGTGAAAGCGATAAAAAAATCTGCAATTATAAATCCAACATTTCATTCATACTGGTTAACTGTCGCGGTAAATCTGACTTTCCCATTTTATGAAGTTGGGATTGTCGGGGATAATTTCAATAAAGAAAAAAATGAAATCGACAGAAAGTTTTTTCCCAATATTATTCTTTTTGGTGGAAAGAGTGAAGGTTCACTTGAAATTTTGAAAAATAGATATGTGCCCGTTAAAACCTTTATTTACGTTTGCGAAAATCGTATTTGCCAGCTTCCAGTTGAGGAATTTGATACAGTGCTCAAGCAAATTACAAGCTGATAGATTTATGGGCAAAAAATGAGTGTTTGATTTAGGTTTCTATTCTGTCTTTATTGGAGAGCCTGTAATAAAAATTTTAGGGTAACATCTGTTGTACAAGGTTAAACCAAATTATTTTTTCATTCCTCTATTTGTGATAATTACTGCATCCGCCGCATCATACTTTGCAGAGGCAGGCAGAGCGTGGTATAAAACAATTAATCTTCCTGATTGGACGCCATCTGGTTCAGTAATGGTTTTAGCATGGACGATTATTTTTATTCTTAGTTCTTCATCTCTTCTTATAATCTGGAATAGATATGCATCCGAAAAAAACTTTAAAGTCATTATCATTCTTTTTGTTCTAAATGCATTTTTTATCGTTGGCTGGAATATTCTTTTCTTCTCACATCAACAGCTAGGTTTAGCATTCTTTCAGGCAATATTACTTATGACAAATTTAATACTTCTCATTTTTCTTATATTGCGTTTTTCTCCGTTAGCTGCATATTTACTCATTCCTTATTCTCTTTATGTTATGTTTTCAACTGTGCTTAGTTTTAATGTTTGGTTAATAAATTAATTGAAATTTGAATGGACAGCATCTTCGTCCTTTAAGAAAATGACAGCTTGCACTGAATGAAAAACTTTACCTTTTCTACATTTTCATATAGAAAATTTTCATGAATCAGAATAGAATAAGATTATTACAAAATGGTATTGAAACGAAAGGCCCTGTAGTATATTGGATGAGTCGTGACCAGCGTGTTCACGACAATTGGGCAATTATACACGCTCAACAAATAGCGCTCGACAAAGGTAAACCACTTGTCGTCGTTTTCAACTTGGTTGATGATTTTTTGGAAGCAACAATTCGTCAGTATGGATTTATGCTTAAAGGTTTGCAGGAAGTTGAAACAGAGTTGAACAGATACAACATTCCGTTCTATTTGTTAAAAGGTGACCCTAAAAAAGAAATTCCAAAATTCATCAATGAAAATAATGCTTCCTTGTTGGTTTCAGATTTTGATCCATTGCGAATTAAAAGAATCTGGAAAAAAGAAGTAGCAAAAAAAATAAAAATTCCATTTTACGAAGTAGATGCTCATAACATCGTGCCTTGTCTATTCGTTTCTAACAAATTGGAATTTGCTGCATACACTATTCGTCCTAAAATCCATAAGCTTTTACCTGAATTTCTGGATGATTTTCCCCAAGTGAAAAAAATGAAAAATCCTGATTTATTAAGTGCTGATAAAATTGATTGGGATAAAGTGAAAAACTCATTAAAGATTAATCGCGATGTAAAAGAAGTCGATTGGATAAAACCTGGCGAATCAGCAGCCAGTAAATCTTTAAAGAAATTTCTGGAAAATAAGCTCGAGCGATATTCAGAGGACAGGAACGATCCGAATAAAAATGCTTTATCAAATCTTTCGCCTTACCTTCACTTCGGGCAAATCTCTGCTCAAAGAGCAGCATTAACAGCTCAACAGTTTTATCAAAAGAATCCTGCTGTAGAAGTATTTCTTGAGGAATTGATAGTAAGAAGAGAACTATCAGATAATTTTTGCTACTTCAATCCAAA
>Ga0208980_10000623_pt1 | contig 20385 bp, 15 predicted proteins | sample WetSurMetagenome_3_FD_187993 | JGI IMG/M metagenome (GOLD analysis project Ga0208980, IMG submission 187993) | Wetland microbial communities from Twitchell Island in the Sacramento Delta, sample from surface sediment Aug2011 Site A1 Bulk (version 2) | ecosystem: Environmental > Aquatic > Marine... | reverse complement strand
TAGTAACTAGTAACATAGATCATTTTAAATTCTTCCAGAATTTCTCCTCTGATTTCTTAAGTTCAATTTTCTTCTTTCTTTCAAGGAAATAATAAAATAAAACTGCAATTGTCCCTGCCACAAGCAGTCCGAGAATAAGATACTGTATTATGTTAGAAATATTCAGATCTGCAGTTGATACAGGCAAAGACTGAATAATTGTATTTTTGGCCGTTCTTCCAACATCAATACCGAAGATGTTTTTTACAAAAAACAATGAAACATAGGCAAGTAGTCCTGAAAAAATGGGGGTAGCAATCCATCCTGCTGAAATTTCTCCAAGTATTTTGAAATTAATGTTCCTGGCACTTTTATATAACCCAATTCCTATAACACAGCCAATTATAACTTGTGAAGAGGATACCGGTACCATCGGGATAGGAGGGAGACCGAATCGGACGAATATGTTTGAAAGCCAGGAAGATGAAAAAATGAAGAGAACAAGAGACTGGGCAAGAACGACCACTAATGCTGCCTCCGATGAAAGTTCAACAATATTGTTACCGATGGTCTCCATTACTTTTTTTGAATAAGTAAGTATACCTGCGGCAATGGACAATCCTCCTAGAAGGAAAAGCTGCTGGGCGGAGGACAGTGTGATTAATCCAAGATTGAGCTCCTGCAGATTAAATGCAGGAATAAACACCCCCATCACATTTGCGATATTATTTGCCCCAAGACTATAAGCGCCAAAAGCACCGACAATTATCAGCCCTGTCCTGATATAGGACTCAAACCTTATCAAATGTATTGATGAGTTTTTTTTAATCGCTTTAACGATGATATATAAAATGATAGCAAAAACAGCACCAATAACAGGGCCTGATATCCAGGTTGTTACAATCTGAGTCAATGTCCTGCTGTCGGTGCTGTTGCCTGTGAAGAGATTCCATCCGATAATTGCACCAACTATTGCCTGTGTCGTGGAAACAGGCAGGGCAAATTTGGTCATAATGTAAACTGTTATTGCTGCTGCCAGGGCTACGGTAAATGAGCCTCCTATCGCATTTACTCCTCCAAGTTTCCCAAGTGTACCGGAAGCACCTGCTCCCTGGATTACTGCACCAAGTATTACAAATACTGAAGCAATAATTGCAGCCTTCCTGAAACTCACCAGTTTTGAACCAACCGCCGATCCAAAAATATTTGCTGCATCATTGGCTCCCAGTGACCATCCAAGAAAGAGACCGGATGTAAGAAATAATAATATCATATATCATAAAAATGTTCAATTTATTAATCGATCCACGACGCACGACGCACGCCGAACGGAAAACCTAATACCTTAAGCCGTGTGTCTTGTGTCGAGTGTTGTGTGAAGTTTGTTGTTCGTTACATTACAATTTTAATTGCCATTGCAGAAAGAAGATCCGCCGCTTTCTGGGCATTGTCCGAGATATTTTCCATATTGTGTATAATATATCGGAGATGCGATTTATGTGCAAGATCAAGTTCCTTCATTTCCTGAAATATGAACTTTGTGGTCGATCTTGAAATCTTGTCTGTTTCGCTTTCAAAATAGTATACCTTCAGTAATTTTTCCCTCACAGTGTAGGGTGATTTGAAATACGCCCTGGCTGCCGGCATAAGCTCCTCTCCGGCACTTACTGATGCTTCCATAATACTGATAAAGTTATGATTAAGGGCATCGGGGATATCAGGCATTTCATTACCGAATTCATTCAAAGAAGTTTTTACTGTGTCAATAATTTCATCAATAACGTCGATCAGTGAACTTACTTCACCTCTGTGCTGGGGTAATATTGAATGAGTAATCATCTCATTCTCAATCGATCGCTGTAGCTTGTCGGCATTGCTTTCAAGCAATTCGACTTTCTGGATATGCCTGTTAAATGCTTCCATATCTTTTCCCAGGTAGGCCTTGACTCCTTCCCTGAAAACAAGCAGCCCGAGATCAACATTATCGAAAAACTCATCAATTTTTATTATGAGTTCTTTGGTGGTCCTTTTAAATACTGCCATTTGGGTGCAATTATGTTTTTGTTATAACAAATATATGTTTTGAAAGTCAGAACTCAATAATCTTTTCTATTTTATACCCTTTGAGATATTGTTTCAGAATTATCTGAATATCGCGGTTATCTCCCGCCGAATGAATGCAATCGTGAATAGCTGTTAAACCGAATCCTATATCATTTATATTGAAATAACCGAATCCTGAAAATTTACCATTCACCACCTTAATTGCACTTCGTTCATCATTCTCCCTTCCTTTGTCAATAATGAAAAAATTACGGCGCGTAAATAAAAATTCTTCAGCAGCTTTTCTTGCCCTCTCATTGTACACGTCAAAAGGTTCTTTCCCGCAGCAGGCTCCCCGGCAAACACCTACATGGTAATGGAAACATGGCCCAATTGTCTCATATAACCCTGTAAGTTTCTGGCATAATTCATATCTTTCGACAAGTGATGATAACATTGATTTTGCCCTCTCTTTACTTGTGAAAACAGAAAGCGGATTATCATCGCCGTCGATTTGACCATAATTGAAATTGAAATATCCATTACTATCAGTGAAGCTGAAAATTCCCCATTGAAACCCCGTCCGGCGCTGAGCCCTGTTATAAACAGGCTTGTTTCTTTTGATTTCCGATGATTCCCTCAAAAGAGCTATCAGCTCACTCCCGGTAACCTCCCAGTCAATATCAGCAATAAGATCACGCATTTCCATGGCGCGATTGGTAGTATTATTTGACAGATGGGTCCTGATTCTTTGCTGCAGATTCCTGCTTTTGCCAATATAAATAAGGTCACCCTTCTCATTGTAGAAATAATAGATGCCTGGCTCATCAGGAATCAGATCGATTTTTGAGATATCCAGGTTTGGATTCAGTTTCGATAATCTCGTGTTTCTGAACAGCACTGAAGTTTCTCCGCTTGTTTCCTTGTCCTTAGCCATAAGGATCTCAAATAGCTTTACGGTGGCCAGAGCGTCACCTGCTGCCCTGTGTCTGCCAGTAATCGTGATATCCAGATCATTGCAAATGTTACCCAGGCTATATGACCTGTGACCCGGAATGAGTTTTCTGCCAAGGGTTACTGTATCAAGCAGGCTCCTTTTATAATTGTATCCTAACGATTTAAACTCCTGCCGTATAAATGAGTAATCAAAGCTTGCATTATGGGCTACAAGGGTGCGGCCCTCGGTAAGGTCTATAATCGTTTTTGCAACTTCGAAGAACCGGGGTGCATTTTCAACCATCTCGTTTGTGATTCCGGTCAGGCTTGTGATAAAGTAAGGAATATTTCTTTCAGGGTTGACCAGGGTCGTAAATTCCCCTGTTATCTTTTCTCCATCGTGCTGAAAAATAGCAATTTCGGTGATTTTTTCAATTCTGGAACTCCCACCTGTGGTTTCAATATCAACAATCGCATACATGAATTGAATAATCAGATATTATGACAACTGCTAATATATAGAGAAATGCTGGCTGATAGCCTTATTGTTAGTATTTTTGTGAATAAAAAGCGATAAATCATGAACGAATGCTACGGTAAGAAATTTATACTTAACGGACATATTTATACGTCTGATCAATTTGATAACTCACTCGTATATGAGGGGGATTCTGTTTATGAGGTAATAAGGATGATCAAAGGTCATCCAGTATTTTTTCATGACCATATGGACCGGCTTGAATCAAGTGTAAGAATACAACAGAAAGAACCACTTGCTGAATATAAGATCCTGCGAAGGGATATCATTAATCTGGTAAAAACTGAAAAACGGAAAGACATCAACCTGAAGATAGTATTTAACTATAACAATGAAAAAACAAACTACCTTGTCTATTTTATCGAACCTATTTATCCAAGCGAAGAACAGTATAAAAAAGGAGTAAAGGGAATTCTTTTTTACGCTGAAAGGAAAGAACCTGAGTCAAAAGTGATAAATCACAAACTTCGTTCCTCTATCTATCATAAGCTTATACTTGAAGGAGGTTACGAAGCACTCCTCGTTAATGAAGACAACCTGATTACAGAGGGAAGCAGATCGAATATCTTTTTCCTCAAGGGTAACTCACTCACCACCGCACCCGATGATAAAATCCTTAATGGGATAACAAGAAAATATATTCTTGAAATTTGCCAGGCCAATAAGATCAAAGTAAAATTCATGTGTGTTCCGGTTGATTCTTTGCAGGATTATGATGCTGTATTCATGACAGGCACCTCACCGATGGTGCTTCAGTTTAACTGCATCGATGATGTCTGTTTCAATATTCGTGTACCGCTTATCCAGAACCTTCGGAAACTCTATATCGAAAAGGCAGAGGAAAGCATAAAACACTTTGCAGAAAATAACTAGAACTCCGCATAATAGATATTTTGCTATCTTTGCACCTTAATTATAATACTCCTAATATGCCAAGTATCAGAAAACTTAAAAAGGATATAGATTACGTTATTTTCGAAGTGATATCAGATTGTTTTACTTTTGGAACTCTTCATCCCGATGACAAGGACGAAGAGGTTTCAGGCATAATTTCCGATGCTGTTTCGCTGAGAAATGACCTAATCAAACGGGTAAACAATCCTGAAAAGACCGATGACCCAAAATCACTCAGATCTCATTTTAAGCTGGTCGAAAAAGATCTTTTCATTGGCACAGATAAACTCTGCGGAAGGCTCAGTTCTTTGCACGGGAAGAAAAAATAAAATTTCTGTAAACTGTATTCCCGCATTTGGTACATTTACCTTCCCTGTCAATGTTTAATATTCTTGTATTGTAACCTGTTCTCTTTGTGACAATTATACCACATTTACTGCAGTAAGTATCCTGCCCTGTTCCTTCAGAGGTATTACCAACATAAACATATTTCAGGTACTTTGAGGCTGTATCGTATAACCTTGTCAGAGTTGACTCGGGTGTAACAGGATCATCTCTTTTATACATAGGAAAATACCTGCTCAGATGAAGAGGGGTCTCGTTTCCAAGTTCTTCTGATATCCATTTGGCTTCCATATCCATTTCCTTTTCTGAATCATTTCTACCGGGGATAATCAGTGTGGTGACCTCCAGATGTTTTCCTGCTTTTGAGATCTGCTTCAGTGTTTCCTTAACAGGCTGAAGCTTTGCCCCAGTAAGCTTTGCATAAAACGAATCATTAAATGCTTTCAGGTCGATATTGAATGCATCGATGAATTCAAGCAGTTCTTTCAGTGGATTTCTATTGACAAATCCATTGCTGACCATGACGGTTTGCATTCCGCTTTCCTTGATTTTAATGGCGGTGTCAACAATAAATTCGAACCAGATAATGGGTTCATTATAAGTAAAGGCCAATCCAATATTGTCTGTAGCATTAAGGGCTTCAATAGTTAATTTCTCCGGATCAGTATCCGGAGAAAAACTGTCAGCACTCCTTTGTGAAATATGGAAATTCTGACAAAAGTCACATCTCATGTTGCACCCATATGAACCTATTGAAAGAATATGGTGACCGGGGAAAAAATGGTAAAGAGGCTTTTTTTCAACAGGATCAAGTGAATGTCCGGAAATAACTCCGTAAGTCAGAAGTTCAATTTTGTCTCCCGTGTTTTTTCTTACTCCGCAGATGCCTCTCTTCCCGCAGGCTATCCTGCAAAGATGAGGACATAGCCTGCATTCGATGAAATTGTCATATTTAAGAAATAGCGGCTTCAAAATCCAGATTTTAACTTCATATAAAATTACACCAATTCCTTATAAACATTAAGAAAAGAACTAATTTTATAATATCGTTCCAGTAAAAACAAATACCTGAAAAATGAAATCCAGGATCATTATAAATGTCCTTAATATGCTTATTCTGGCAGCTCTCAATATAAACGCATTTTCGCAAGTTGAGACAAGCTGGAAACCCTCAAAAGAGACTCTGGAAAAGTTATCAGCTAATCAGTCTGAAATCAATTATTTTGAAGACAAGGTGCCAGAATATAAATTGCCCGATGTACTTGTAACACATGAAGGTAAAAAGGTTGATAATACTAAAGAGTGGGAAAAAAACCGCAGAAGAGAGATTCTTGAACTGTTTCGTACCAATGTGTATGGAAGAGTACCATCAACCCCCTACACCAGGAGCTTTAAACTGATAAATGAAGATAAAAATGCGATGAATGGTGATGCAACTCTCCGACAGGTTGATATAACAATTGAGAGAGGAGGCAGATCCCTTGATATTCACCTTACGCTTTTTGTGCCTAATAATGTTGTTAAACCAGTCCCGGCTTTTCTTCTCATTGATAACCGGGGACCTGAGAATACTGATCCTGAAAGAAAAGTGAAGAGCGAATTCTGGCCTGCTGAGGAGGTTATTGCCCGGGGCTATGCGATAGCTGTTTTCAGCAATGCAGACGTTGATCCTGATAATTTCGATGATTTTAAAAATGGGATTCATGGGCTTCTCGACAATGAAAAACGTCAGCCGGATTCGTGGGGTACAATTGCGGCCTGGGCATGGGGTGCCAGTCGTTGTCTGGATTATTTCGAAACTGACAGGGATATAAACAGCAAAAAAGTAGCTGTAGTAGGACATTCAAGAGGAGGGAAAACCGCTCTCTGGGCAACTGCTGAAGACCAGCGATTTGCCATGGCAGTGAGTAACGAATCTGGTTGCGGGGGAGCCGCTCTGGCCAGAAGAAAGTACGGCGAAACTATTGCAAGGATTAATAATGCTTTCCCCCACTGGTTCTGCATGAACTATAGAAAATGGTCGTACAATGAAGACTCTATGCCGGTTGATATGCATATGCTTATGGCGCTTATAGCTCCGCGGGCAGTCTATGTTTCATCCGCAAGTGATGATTTGTGGGCCGATCCTCGGGGTTCATATCTTTCTCTTTATTATTCGCTTCCTGTTTTTCAGCTTTATGACACGAAGACCGTGCTTTCTGAAAATATGCCCCCTCTCAACAGGCAGGTTATAAGCGGCAAGGTAGCTTATCATATACGTGACGGATCGCATAATATGCTTCTCAAGGACTGGAACTGGTTTATGGATTTCGGGGATACGATCCTGAAATAGGATTATTGGTACAGGCGTAACATGCTACACCCATAAAACAGACTTCACACCTGCAAACTTCAATGAGAAAAGAAGAAAATATAGTATTCATTTCACCTGAACAGATGAAATCTGAATTTTCAAGGATCCTGGCAAAATTTGGTTTTACCGGATCCAGAGCAGATCAATGCGCAGAAATATTTACTTTAAATAGTCTGGAAGGTGTTTATTCCCATGGAGTTAATAGGTTTCCACGGTTCGTTGTATACCTGAGAAAAGGATATATCATCCCAAATGCAGAACCTTCACCTGTCAGCAGAGCCGGTGCCCTTGAGCAATGGAATGGGAACCTTGGCCCGGGACCATTAAATGCATTATTTGCAACTGAAAAAGCAATGGAAATTGCTTCGAATAGCGGTATCGGTCTTGTGGCTATGGGAAACACCAACCACTGGATGAGAGGTGGAACTTATGGATGGATGGCTGCAAGAAAGGGCTTTGTTTTTATTGGCTGGACAAATACCGAAGCTAATATGCCGGCATGGGGTGCTAAAGATTTCCGTCTGGGTAATAATCCTCTCGTTTTTGCAGTACCTTATAATGGTGAAGCTGTGGTGCTCGATTTTGCCATGTCCCAGTTTTCTTACGGCAAAATGGAAATTTACCAGCTTGGAGGTAAACAACTGCCATACGCCGGAGGGTATAATAACAAAGGTAAGCTTACGACTGATCCCGGTGAAATCCTTTTAACCAGGCGGGCTCTTCCGATAGGTTACTGGAAAGGATCCGGACTTGCACTTCTTCTTGATATAATAGCTGCAATTCTTTCAGGTGGTTTATCCACACATGAAATCTCACATATGGAAGCTGAATATGCTTTGTCGCAGGTTTTTATCGCTATATGTATTAATAAACTTAATAATTCCGGGAGTGTCGAAAAAACTGTTCATGATATAATCAGCAATGTTAAGGAATCTTATCCAGCATTATCCGGAACTGAAATAAGATACCCTGGCGAAAATATAATAAAGATCAGGGAAGAAAATACTAAAATGGGTATACCTGTAAATAAAGAGGTCTGGCAAAAAATACTGACCCTGTAGAGGCAGTTGAAAAAGTCGAAGTTTTTACCTTATCTTTCTCTGTGTTTTCTCTGTGGACCTCTGTTTAATAATAAGTTAAGAACTTACACAGAGGGCACAGAGGTGGCACAGAGTTTCACAGAGAGCTTTTACTACATACCCTTATAATTCCTCAGATTTAAATTCAAGGGGAATATTGTTTCCGGTACAAAAAGTCTGAATATCTTTTCTGATGGGTTCGATGATATCAGTATAAGTGGTTCCAAATCTAAGGAATACCTTTTTCCCCGATCTGAGGAAAAATACCAGGTTTAAAGGAAATGCTTCTATTTTTACTATGTCCGGTGCATTCATCTCCAGAACAAGAAAGAGCGAATTCTTCTTAAGTTTTATAGAGCCCAGACTGATCTCAATAAATTTTTCTGCTTTTCCAAGTCCTGAAATTATTTGAAAGTAAGCAAACCCCAGCAGAAGAATAATAGTTATCCATAGAGTCCCGTTTGATTTCAGTGTATTGATATTCACTATTGCCCAGGCAACAGCAATTATAGCGCAGATAACTCCAAAAACCAGCTGGAAAATTCTAGTCAGTTTGTTACTCTTGTTTACTTCAAGTGAATAGTAATTACTTTCCATTAAATGTTTTTATGCAATTTATCTTTTTTACATTAAATGCCAAAAAAATACAAGCGCCCAACAACCAGCGACCAGCTACATTTATTTCCTTATGATTCAAAATTATTATTATTTTTATAATTCAGAATTATCATAATTCCTGAATTAACCTCTGAACTCACATGAAACGAAACTACTACCTGATCTTCCTTATTTTCCTGATTTTCTTTGTAATCTCATTTGTGACAAATATCCTGGGATCGATCAATCCGAATGTCAGTGATAGCTTTACATTAAGCGGAACCATGACCGGCATGCTTCCATTTTCATTTTTCATTGCGTACGGTTTAATGTCAATCCCTGCCGGAATGCTTATTCAGAAATATCGCGAAAAAAGGAGCTTATCGTTGGCCTGGATCTTGTCATTTTCCGGGGCTCTTTTATTTTCCCTTTTCCCGTCATTCCCGGTATTCTTGTTTTCTCTTTTTATGATCGGTTGCGGAATGGCTATAATGCAGGTTGCCATTTATCCGCTGCTCAGAGTAGCAGGAGGGGAGCAGCATTTTGCTTTTAATTCAGTTATGGCTCAGCTGGTTTTTGGAGCAGCATCATTTATCAGTCCATTTGTTTATTCCTACCTGGTACTCGGTCTTGGTAATCAACAGGCGAATAATGGATTTGTGATCAACATTATGGCATCTTTGACACCTCAGGAATTGCCATGGGTATCAATATATTTCCTTTTCACTTTGCTAAGCCTTATTATGCTGGCCACTATACTTGTAACACGTTTTCCGGAAGTTGAGCTTAAGGAGGAAGAAATTGTTGGAGCATGGGAAACTCATGTCGAGCTATTTAAACAGAAGAAAGTGATACTGTTCTTTTTTGGTATCTTTTGTTACGTAGGAACAGAACAGGGAATTGCCAACTGGATCTCTGAATTTCTAAGGACTTATCACGGCCTTACACCTGAAATTGAAGGTGCAAAAACAGTCGGACTGTTCTGGGGGATGATGACTATCGGCTGCATCCTTGGGCTGGTCTTATTAAAGATATTGGACAGCAAGATAGTTCTCAGGATATTTACTCTGGCAGCCCTGGTTATATTAACCTTTACTCTTTTTGGCAGTGTCAAAGCTGCGTTGTTAGGTTTCCCTGCACTTGGATTCTGTTTGTCGGTGATGTATGCTATCGTTTTTTCGCTGGCACTTAATAGTGTTTCCAAAGACCATGGATCTTTCGCAGGAATACTATGTACCGGAATAGCAGGAGGCGCACTCGTATCTCTTCTTATCGGAAAATTAAAAGACCTTATTGGATTACAGGCAGGGATGACAGTAATTTATATAACTTTAGCTTATATTCTGAGTCTAAGTTTCTGGGCAAAACCAATAGTAAAAAATGCAGTCTTAAAAAGAAAAGCTTCGGATAAAAACTAAAAATACAGAATGATGAAAACAAACTCAACCAGCGAAATGGGAAATCAGGCAGGATTTAATTCAGTCAGGTCTCTCTTTTTTCTATGTTTATTTATTTCTATTTTGAATGTTACATTGAGCTGCACATCTGCAGGCGGGCAGGATTCAGGCCAATGGAGACAGCTTTTTAACGGAAAGGACCTTACAGGTTGGAAACATGCCGGTCCAGGATCAATGTCAGTAGAAAATGGCCTTCTAAGGGGACATGGAGGTATGGGGCTGCTTTACTGGCAGGGAGAGAAATTTTCTGATTGCGTCATCAAAGTGGTGTTTAAAATGGAAAAAACAAACAGCAACTCCGGTGTATTTATCAGGATGCCAATAGAACCCCGAGAAGAATGGATGCCGGTTCATTATGGCTACGAGGTTCAGATTGATAATATGCCAGAACTTTCTGATGAAGATGATTACCACTATACCGGAACAATTTACTCTCTTACCAAGCCATTGGCTAAACCCGGTAAGCCTGGTCCTGAATGGAACACAATGGAAATTACCCTTGATGGTCCAAGGACAATCGTTTATGTAAATGGTGTGAAGGTTACAGATTATAAGGAAGGTGATCCGGTCCCGGAACGAAAATTTGATTTTGAACCTCAACGAGGCCCAAGACCTGATTCTGGTTATATTGGTGTTCAGAATCATGGCGAATCAGATGTGGTTTTCTTTAAGGAAATAGCTGTCAAACCTCTTGTTAAAACTTCAAAATGAAAACTTCAAATCAAAAACCGAAAGGGCATAACGAAATTTCAAGACGGAGTTTCGTGAAGACTGCAGCATCTGGTGCTGCTGCACTGACTATTCTTCCAAACTTTACAGTAAGTGGACTGGGCCATGTTGCCCCCAGCGACAAACTTCTTATTGCGGCAGTAGGTTGTGGTGGTGAAGGAGCTGATGATATCAGGCATTATGCTATAGCCCCAAAGAAAAATGCAGAAATTGCATTTCTCTGCGATGTTGATGACAGGCAGGCTGCTCCAAGAATAAAAGAATTTCCGAAAGCGAAATTCTATCATGACTGGAGACAAATGTTTGAGAAGGAGAGTAAAAATTTCGACGCTGTATCGGTCGCAATACCAGATCATAATCATGCAATTGTGGGGCTTAGCGCAATGCAGCTTAAGAAGCATCTGTACCTGCAGAAACCTCTTACTCACGATATCTACGAAGCACGTATTCTTACACAGGCTTCAGAAAAGTATAAAGTAGTTACCCAGATGGGAGACCAGGGAGCTTCATGCGATGGTATGAGAACCCTCAGGGAGTGGTTTGAAGCAGATCTGATAGGGGATATTGAAAAAGTCTATTGCTGGACCGACAGACCTGTCTGGCCACAGGGTATTCCCTGGCCTGAAACACGTCCTGCTGTCCCGAAGGAACTAAATTGGGATCTCTGGCTTGGAACAGCTGAAGAAGTTGATTATATCGATAATCTTGTTCCTTTCAACTGGAGGGGATGGTGGAGATTCGGAACAGGAGCACTCGGAGATATGGGTTGCCATATAATGGGACCTCCATTCAAGCTTCTTAAGCTAGGATATCCTACAGAAGTATCCTGCAATGCAAGTACCGTCTATACCGGCATTTTTAAAGAAGGCATTTTCCCTGATAGTGGACCGGTTTCAAGCTCAGTCAGGTTTAAATACGAGCTGAAAAACGGGAAGAGCCTGGATCTTTACTGGATGGATGGAGGAATTACCCCAGAACGTCCTTATGAAATTGATCCGGACAAGAATATGAATGATATTATGGGCGATTGGCCAGGTCTTAATGATTATGAGGGAGCCACACTGTTCATTGGAACCAAGGGTAAAGTTGCATGTGGCTGGGGAGGTCGCAATCCTATACTTTTACCCCTTTCCAGGAATAAAGACATTAATATTCCGCAGAAATATCCACGTGTGACAGGAGATATGGATGGCCACTGGTGGCAGTGGATTGATGCCTGTATTGCAGGTTATGGTAATGCCGAAGTTGATTCACCTTTTGTCGGATATGCAGGTCCGCTGACTGAAACCGTTCTTATGGGTAATTTATTGTTGAGGTGTTTTAATATCCAGAAGAAAATCACCAGGAAAGATCCAGTTTATGGTCAAATGGAAGGATTAATTTTCCCCGGCCGCTATATTTCTTACAAATGGGACGGGGCTAATATGAAGATTACCAATTTCGAAGAGGCTAACCAGTTTGTAAAAAGAGAGTACAGAAAAGGGTGGGGGGAGATGAAAATTTGAAATCCGGGTACTGGGTACTAGGTGCTAGGTGCCAGGAGCTTGTTAATTGCATCTGGCAACAAGCAATTGGCAACTTAAATCACTTATCAGATTGAATCCGGAATAATTGCAATTCACCATCATTTATTGCTGCTACTACGTATTGTTTTCCGGATACTTGAATGGGAAGTATTTTCCGTGCATCTCCTTTTATTATAAGCCCGCTTTCCACTGGCATCATCGTTTTAAAACCTTTTGATGAATCACCGGTAAGATACCAGCCATAGCTGGCATCATATCTTCCATAAGAAGGCCTCACTGTATAGTTGTTGCCGGCAAGGATAAGATCATTAATCCCATCCTTATTGACATCACTGATCATGATATCACGGACAGGAGCGAACTGGGCTTCTACCGGTAATTTTTGGATTTTATAAGTTCCATCACCATTGTTCAGAAAAACACAGCTTTCAAATAGTACGGCTTCTTTTTTGATCGACTGATCAAGTTTACTCTTTCCGAATATGTCCACTACCGTTTTCCCTCCAAAATCGGAATAGTTCGGAAAATTCTTTTCAAAACCGTTTATCTGACCTGCGATCTCATCCAGAGAAGCCACAGGATAACTGATATCGTCTTCATAAGCACAGATTATCTGGTCAAGCGATCCATTGTTGTCAAAATCATTCAGGTACATTTCAACTGGATGAACAGGGGTTGCCTTTAATATTGAATTCAGTCCCAGGTTTCCCCCAATCAGATCCGTATCGCCATCTCGGTCTATGTCGGAAGCATTTATGCAGTACCACCATCCGGATGTCTCCCCCAGACCAGCGGAAGCCGTAACGTCCGTAAAAATTCCATTTTCATTTCTGAATATGCATATTTTCATCCATTCACCGGTAATTATCAGATCCGGATCACCATCCTTGTCATAATCTGTCCAGGTAGCTTCAGTCACCATCCCTGCATTTTTCAGGCCTTTCATTCTTATATCTGTTACATCTCTGAAAATACCTTTACCATTATTCTCAAGCAGGAACTGATCGGGTGACCACCCATATGCTCCTGGAACGGATCTTGAACCCACAAAGAGGTCCATATCACCATCTCCGTCAAAGTCACATGGACTTATACAGGAGCCGTTATGAGAAAGATGAGGTGATTGAGCCTTTGTGAATCCTCCTTTTCCATCATTTATAAGCAGGAGATCTGCCAGTAATTGATTCCCGGCTGGTAACTCATTACCTCCCCTTACAACATAAAGATCCTGGTCCTTGTCACCATCGGCGTCAAAAAAGACAGCATCTACATCTTCCGTCTCGAGTTCAATTATTACAGCAGGAATGTGTGAGGGTTTGAAAACGCCATCTGCTTGTTGAACGAAGATTTTAGCCTCCTGACCTTTGGCCCCGCCGATAAACACATCATCCAATCCGTCACCATTCACGTCTCCAACTGCCAGCGATGGTCCTTCAGCTGAAAGACTGTGAGGGATCAGCTTTTCTCGGTAGAAATCCACATACCCATCTTCTTTGTGCCTGAATTCCAGTCCGGGAATGTGGGCAGGAGTAAACAGCTTCATGTCTTCTTCTTTGGAATCAGGCATTTTTGCATTTTGGAATGCATTTTCATACTCGAAGGTAACAATCTTGTCTGCCGGAACATCTTTTATTATTTGCTCTGAAAGATCGGGCCAGCGTACAATTATTGAGTCAATTACATTTGCAGATCCAAGTCCGAAATGCAAAACGTCTGAAACCGATGACATAAAACCCCTTGTTGAATACTGCTCGGCAACCTGTTTCTGACCATTGCAGAAAAGTGTTACTCTGGTTCCTGTTCCCTTTGAGTTCAATCCGTATCCTTCCAGCTTAATAGAAACATAATGGTTGTCTAATTGTTTTTCAGCATTATTCCTGTAGATAAATGCCTGCTCATTTATATTGTTTACAACAAGATCCAGATCTCCGTCATTATCAAGATCTGCATAAGCTGATCCATTGGAATAAGAAACAGGACCTGATCCCCAGTTTAAATTCTCATTTATAAATGTGAGGTTCCTGTTATTTCTGTACAAATAATTAACGTTAGGATAAAGTGGCATCTTGTCATACAATACCTTATCAGAGATTTTGCTGTTATCCTTTGACGGAAAAAACCTGTTACCACCCGTCAGGAATTTGACATAATCCAGATCATTAGCCCTGCGGTATATTCCGCTGGTAATGAAAAGATCCTTCCATCCGTCATTATCAAGATCGCAGAACAGGGGTGACCAGCTCCAGTCCGTTGAATAAATACCTGCCAGCAAGCCGATTTCACTGAATAACCCTCCTCCAAGATTAAGCTGAAGGTTATTACGGACAAACTGGTTATTGTAGCCATATGCCTTTTTTATCTCAGACAGTTCGTAATCATCTTCCCCTCCTGACTGTTTCCTTATCTTTTCCTTGTCAGGTAACATATCCAGAACAATTATATCCATCAGACCATCATTGTTGATATCTCCAATGTCGTTGCCCATTGAAGATCTGGTAGTATGCCCGATATAATCTGTCAGTCGCTCGGAAAATGTGTAATCACCATTATTGATATATAAATAATCATTTTCGTGGAAATCATTCGATACATAAATATCCGGTAATCCATCATTATTTATGTCACTTATATTAACTCCAAGCCCATAGCCAATCTGACTGCTATGGATACCAGCCTGCCGCGTAACATCAGTAAAAAAGCGCTTTCCGTTCTTTTCATCATTTCTGAATAGTCTGTCACCCGCCCTTGGATCAAATTCATTCCTTAATGAAACAGGACCATAGCTTCTTGATGTATGCACTGAATGGTTCAGGAGATACATATCGAGATCCCCGTCGATATCGTAATCAAAAAAGGCTGCCTGGGTTGAAAAACCTTGAAAATCAAGGTTATACGCTTCAGCCTCTTCTTTGAATTTCAGATTACCCTGGTTAATGAATAATTGATTCCTACCATTGAAGCTTTTATAGCCTCCTACCTGGCAAATGTATATGTCAAGGAATCCGTCACCATTTACGTCGGCCATTGTTACGCCCGTTTTCCAGTTCCCCTTTCCGCTAACTCCTGCATTATCAGTAATATCTATAAATTCGAGATTCCCCTTATTAAGATACAATTTGTTTGATTCCTGGTTTGCAGTGAAATACAGGTCAACAAGACCATCATTATTGATATCACCGGCTGCAACACCAGCACCATTATTGAAATAAAGATATTCAATGATATTAAATTCTTCGTTTTCAGTCAGCTGGTTTTTAAAATCTACATGGGTAAAGGAAGGTGGCAGAATTGTGAATAATGTATCTCCTTTCTTTCCTTGTGGATTACAGGAGGATAAAAGTAAAAGCGTTAAAAGGAATAATATTTTAGTCTTCATATAAAGTCCTACCGGAGAACCTTAAAAACCTGTATAGGATCGTTGCTTCTGGCCACAAGAATTAATTTACCACCTGGGGTCGATATTTCCATAATATCACGGACTTCACCGTTAAGCCTGAATCCGGATACTTTAGCGGGAATATTTCTGAATCCTCCTTTTCCATCGCCTATTAAAAAAGATCCATAACTGGCGTCGTAACGTCCAATTTCAGGTTTGACGTTAAACAGATTTCCTCCAAGAAGGATATCAGCTTTGTTGTCACTGTTAAAATCTCCGACCGAAACCCCATAGACCGGCGAGAATTGTACCTCAACAGGCAGGGATTTTAGTGTAAAGTTCCCGGAACCATCATTTAAAAAAAGTGATGTTTCCAGCATATAAGCATCCAGATGTATCGACTTCTTCAATTGTTCCGGGGTAAATATATCAGTAATCTGCTGATCCTTATACATTTCATATTTTGGATATTTCTTTTCCAGTGCGGGTATTTGTCTGGTGAGGTCATGTTTTAGTGCAAGAGGATATGATTTATCGCCATCATAGGTACAAATTATCTGCTCGATTGTACCGTTAAGATCAAAATCATTTACATACATGCTCACGGGCTTTTCAGGTGTCGCTTTAAACCTTGAATTTAATCCATGGTTTCCGGCAATAAAATCTATATCCCCATCACCATCAAAATCACCTGATGCAAGGCAGTTCCACCAGCCATTTGTTTTAATTGAACCAAAAGCTTCTTTCTTCTCTTTAAACCTGCCGGTTTCATTTATGAATACTTTTAGTGGCATCCAATCGCCTGCTATTATAATATCTTTGTCTTTGTCGCCATCGATATCGATCCATATCATATCTCGGATCATTCCTGCATTCAATAACTCAGGAGCGATCTGGGCTGTCACGTCGGTAAAAATCCCTTTTCCGTTATTCTCAAGCAGGTATCCGTTTACCGGCACGCCGTATGCGAAAGGTTTAATGCGAATACCGGCAAATAATTCAATAACTCCATCGTTATCAAAGTCTTCAGGACAGACACAGGAAGTACTTTCATATCTTCCAGCCGGTAATATCTGATCCGATTTCACGAAATGTCCATTGCCATCGTTAAGGTATAAACGATCTGCGAGAGCAGATGAACTTTCCGGAAATTCATTGCTTCCGCTTGCAACGTATAAATCAACATCTCCATCTCCATCTGCATCAAACATAGAACAACCAGTATCTTCAGATATTTTGTCCTTCTCCAGCAATTGGTCTTCAACCGATTTGAACTTCCCATCTATTCCCTGGACCATTAATTTACCGGGTTCTCCTTTGGCTCCGCCAATAAAAATATCATCAAGCCCGTCACCGTTTATATCCCCTTTGCATATCTGAGGGCCTTCTGTCGACATCATATGGTATATCAGAGATTCCTGTTCAAAATCATTGAAATCATCCTCCTTATGCGAGAAATTGAGTATATTTTCGTTGGTGATATCTTTAAAGAACAGATTTTCATTTTTTAATGAATCGGTCAAATTCAAAGTAATTAAGCTGGCGTCTTTCTGGTAAAGAGTTAAAACCTGATCTGCCTGCACATCCTCCAGAATGGTTGAACGTCCGTCCGGCCACTGAACTATCAGGGAATCAATAACTGTTAAAGGACCAAGACCAAGATTCGGTCGGGAGTCACTTGTGGACAGATACCCACGCATAGGCATCTGTTCCAGATAAATCGTTTTGCCATTATGCCTAACTGTAACTTTCGTGCCAATAGCAGCAGTATTAGCTCCTTCTCCTTTAAGAATTACCTTTAGGTAATGGTTATCAGGAAGCATCTTGCTTGTTTCATTCCGGTAAATGAACATCGGCATATTCACGTTGTTGACTACCAGATCAAGATCACCATCGTTATCCAGATCTCCGTATGCAGATCCGTTTGAAAAACTGGGATCGGCAAGTCCCCATTGAGTTGCAACGTTCTGAAAAGTATAATTACCCTTGTTTTTGAAAGCATAACTTGGAATTTTAACAGAAGGAATGGCATCTATCAGCGCTTTATAATCCACTTTATTACCGGTAATAATCGACATGACCATATCGCGGTTCGAGAAATACTGAAGATAATCCTGATCAGTAAGGTCCTTAAAAATACCATTTGCAACAAAAAGGTCCTTCAAGCCATCATTGTCAAGGTCCATGATCAAAGCTCCCCACGACCAGTCAGTAGCGTTTACTCCAGCCAGACGCCCAATCTCACTGAATGTTCCGTCAGTATTATTCAGCTGCAGCATATTGCGTGTAAACTGATGGTGATACCCACTTTCTATATTCGACTTGTATCCGGCCCAGTTATCGAATGTTGTTTTTGTTTTTAAACGGTCATTATGTTCAGGAACCATATCGGTAGCGAATATTTCCGGATAATGGTCATTATTTATATCAGCCATATCTGCCCCCATGGAGGCAGCAGAAATTGATCTCATCATGCCTGTGAGATTCTCCGTAAATGTCCCGTCATGGTTATTCAGGTAAATATAGTCCCGTTCAAAGAAATCATTCGAAACATAAATATCCATCCAGCCATCCTGGTCTATATCTCCGACAGTTACTCCCAGTCCGAAAGCTATTACGCTTCCATAGATGCCAGCTTGCTCGCTGACATCTGTAAATTTATTATTGTCGTTTCTGAAAAGTTTGTCTCCGCCGATCGAGTCTCTTTTATGGCGCAGATTTTCTTTTAGATTGAAACTGCCAATTGCGCGCGAAGAATTATTCAGCAGGAACATATCGAGATCCCCATCTCTGTCGTAATCAAAAAAGACCCCATGAGTTGAATAACCAGAATCATCAAGACCAAATTCTTTTGCCTTTTCTGTAAATGTCAGATCCCCGTTGTTGATATACAACTCATTCCGTCTGTCATCACCTTCCACATTGCCGGAGTTGCAGACATAAATATCTGTCCAACCGTCTCCGTTGACATCAGCCATGGCAACTCCCGTTGCCCATTTACCTTTGCCTTCGATACCAGCCTTCTTCGAAATATCTTCAAAGTTGAAATCTCCTTTGTTCAGGTAAAGTACATCAGATCCCATATTCGAAGTCATAAAAATATCGATAAGGCCATCATTATTAACATCTCCCAGGGCTACTCCGCCTCCGTTGTAAAAGTTACGGTAGGTATATATGTTGAATTTGGTTTCAAGCTGGATTTCGTAATCAAGATGATTTACAAAATCAGCATGTGTTACAGAGGCCGGCATCAGAGTAAACAATGGACTTCCTGATTCTCCATTTCGTCTGCCACATGAGAGTATTGACATGCACACCAGCAATCCCAGAATTCGGGTTCCGGTACAGTATAATTGTATTGAATTTAACATGCTTCTATTTCAGATCTTTGGAAATGTTTTCAGGAATATTCTGAACTCTTGAAGTATCACTTATTTCTTTCGTAACCGACATGTCGGTAAAGACAGCCCACACACTCATCTCATCTTCTTTAAAAATTGTTATACGACGGTTTCCATCCAGGTTGACAAATGCCGAGCCCTTAGTCGGATGGTCAATTTTCATAAACTTTTTACCATATTTTTTTTCAAACCAGTGCAGCACATCAATCTGCAGACTGTCGGAAGATAGTTTTTTGTTCCATGGCGCCCATCCGGTATAAGCAAACTGTACGGGCATCTCAGCGATTTTTCCGTCCACAAAGTCCGGATAAAAATTCATTGAACCTGGAAATCTCAGTTCCTTTTTCACCATATACTCAACTGTTCTGTTTTTCGGACCTTGTTTTATCAACCCCTGCTGGTTAAGTTTCCAGCATTTTGTATAGAAGTCTTTTTCAGGCATTCCAAAATATAATCCCATAAATAAAGAGTCATTTCTTATTCCGGTTGCTAATTCATGCTTTAGTTTTCGTTCATACCTGGATTTTGGAGTGCATCCGTAAACGAAAATTCCAAAAATGAACACCAGCAAAATAGTACGTGTAATTACTGTCTTCATATTTTTTTCTCAATATTTGTAAAAATGTAAATTTCCATTATTTCTTGCAACAACAATTATTTTGTTGTTATTTATATTTATAACATCCATGTTCCGTATATCTCCTTTTGTCAGGAACCCTGATAGGATGGAAGATACAGGAGCCATACTACCATCGGAATCTCCAAGTAACACCAGACCATATCCTGCTTCATAAATACCTGTCTGCGGTTTTGCCCCTGACAGATTTCCACCTAATAGTATATCAATTATTCCGTCCTTATTAAAATCATCAGCAAAAATTGAATAGACAGGAAAAAACTGCGCTTCTGCCGGAAGCGGGATAAGCTTAAATGAGCCATTCCCGGAATTAAGCATTACTGAATTATGCATATCCACTGCATTTAGTCTGACTGACCTCTGAAGAATTTCAGCAGGAAAAATGTCCTCAATTGTCTGATTGTTATAATCAGAGTATTTCACATATTTTGCCGAAAGAGAAGGAATTTGTTTTACCAGATCATCTTTGAGTGCCAGAGGATAAGATTTTTCGCC
>Ga0208980_10000622_pt1 | contig 20403 bp, 20 predicted proteins | sample WetSurMetagenome_3_FD_187993 | JGI IMG/M metagenome (GOLD analysis project Ga0208980, IMG submission 187993) | Wetland microbial communities from Twitchell Island in the Sacramento Delta, sample from surface sediment Aug2011 Site A1 Bulk (version 2) | ecosystem: Environmental > Aquatic > Marine... | reverse complement strand
GTTGCCGTGGTAGGGGATTGCCGCTTTGGTTGCGATCCAGAAAACCCTGCATACTGGTGCACGGAATGCAGGGAACGGGCAATCGTGGAAAAGAAGTTACCGGTGGTTATGCGTTCGACCGCATTCATTAATTTGCCCGTTTCGGCCACCGAAGATCGAGTGGTCGGCACGCTGGATATCGAACGTGCCATCCAAAAGGGTGAGCGACATTTTGAGCCGGGCGTATTAGCAGCTGCCAATCGCGGATTGTTGTACATCGATGAGGTTAACCTGCTGGACGACCATGTGGTCGATGTTCTGCTCGATTCAGCCGCCATGGGTATGAACATCGTCGAACGGGAGGGTATCTCCTTCAGCCATCCGGCGCGTTTTATCCTGGTTGGAACGATGAATCCGGAAGAGGGGGATTTACGGCCGCAGTTGCTTGACCGCTTTGCCCTGTCGGTAGAGATACACGGTTTGCATGATGCGCGCGAGCGTGTGCTCATCATGGAAAGGAATCTCTTATTTGAAAGTGACCCGGAAGGTTTTCGTAAGGAATGGCTTAAAAAAGAACGTGAACTTTCCGAGCTGATCGTACGGGCGCGTTTGATCGTGGATGAAGTGACATACACCCGGCGCGATCTCCTTTCCATAGCCGCCCTGACTGCATCCCTGAATGTCGATGGTCATCGTTCTGATTTGGTCATCTTAAAAACTGCCCGCGCCCAGGCAGCTTTTGAAGGGCGTAAGGCCATCACTGACCACGACATTGCTCTGGCGGCGGAACTGGCACTGCCTCATCGCATCCGGCGCGGACCATTCCAGCAAAACGAGATGGGTGTTGAGGAATTGCAGGAACGCATTTCACAACTCCAGGGTCAGCAAAATAGCGAGGGCAAGGAGAACGGCGAGAGTGTACCGGATGAAGATTCACCGGAATCGGGCGACGAAAAAAAAAAGAAGGGACCCGGTCGGAAGTAACCGATCAGGTACCGGACAACCCTAAAACCCAGCAACAACAAGAGCAGGATGTCTTTGGTGACCGGAATGCCTACTGGTGGGATGGTGGCAAAAAAGTAAATCCAGGGGAAGAGTTCACCCCGCGAAAGCTCGACACTCCGCTCGACAAGATCGTTCGAAGGCAGGGCGGACGCAGATCACAGACGCACACGAAAATGAAAAGGGGGCGTTACATTCAAGCCAGGCCGTCGGCTGGCAAGGCGGATGATCTGGCTTTTGACGCCACCTTACGCGCCGCGGCGCCATTCCAAAAACATCGTAGCGAACAGAGAAAAACGGTTGCTTTTGCTGTAGCCCCGGCTGACTACCAGCGCAAGGTCAGAGTGAAACGGGCAGCTAACCTTGTACTATTCCTGGTGGATGCATCCTGGTCGATGGCTGTGGCTGAGCGCATGGAAGCCACCAAGGGGGCTATTTTATCCTTGCTGACCGATGCTTACCAGCGCAGGGATCGGGTCGGATTAATCGTCTTTCAAAAAGACCGTGCCACCCTGGTATTGCCACCTACCAATTCAGTCGTCCTTGCCCAACGCGCATTGGCAGACATCCCCGTCGGCGGTAAAACCCCGCTCTCGGCAGGATTATTAATGGCGCAGGGTGTCCTGTTAAGGGAACGATTGCTGCATCCGGATATCATGCCAATCCTGATCGTTCTAACGGATGGCGCGGGGAATGTTGCCATAGGCGAAAAAGCACCTCAGCAAGAAGCATACGACATCGCTGAAGAAGTGGCAGAAGCGAAATTTAAGAGCGTTGTAATTAATATGGAGCACGCTGCATTCGATTTGGGTCTTGCACAGCACCTTTCTGAGCACCTTAAAGCGCCATGTTATAGTCTGGGTCAGTTAAAGGCTGAAAGTCTGTACCATACGGTCAGGCAGGAGATGACGTCTCAGAATAGCAGGTGAAGGAAGCCCCGGTCAGCTACTGCCGGGCATTAAACAGATTCGACCCTTTCGACCTGGGGAAAGAATTGTTTAATAGTCCCCTCGACCCATCCATGCAGAGTCATGGGGGAAAGGGGACAGCCAAGACAGGCACCCCCCAGTTGTACTAGCACAGTATTCTTATTATAAGAAATCAGTTTAACTGATCCGCCGTGGTATTGGGCGATATAAGCGTCCAGTTGCTCGATCAGCGCGCGAATACGTTCTTCATCACTATAACTCTCGGGGGGGGCGACCGGTTGTCCTGACATTCGACTCCAGTTCAGAGATTCGCATCCACGCTGCTCATTAGAATGGCGAAAACAGTTGCGTGTGTATTGCCCATTCGGGCGGCGATCAGATCCGCCAAATGCTCAATTATGATTGTACCAGTATCCGGAAATTGTTTATATAAAACCTGGAGATTATGCTTCGAAATCATCATTCCAACACTATCGGTGATGCATACTGCACTAGAAGAATAGGTAGAGTGGCCTAAAGCGGCTGACCAGCCAAAGACTTGACCTGAACTAATGCGCGTGACATCAATTGCAGGACCATCGTATGGCTTATAACGGATTAAAACTTGGCCATCATGAATAACATAGAATGACCGGGCGAGCTGTCCTTGCTCGAAGATGGCCTTACCCGCATCACATTTCCAGGTCTGGAAGAAGGGTGCGATTTGTTGTTTCTGTTCATCGCTCAGACCGGGGAATGGACGGTCGTCTGCGGTTTGTTGTATATACATTACAGCTAATAGTATCAGGGATACATTTATTTTCCAGTAATAAACTTCTTGAATTACTGGAGAGATGTAATAGTCATCTTTTGTTGGATCAGGTGGAGTAAATCTTATGAGAGTTTCACCACGATCCAGTCGATTTCGGTTAAAATCGATGTAATGGAATTTTTATGGTCCCCTTGGCGGATGAAATATGTGCAGGGCGATGTCGAACCTGTGGAATGTGTCTTCTGCCACGAGTTATCGCAGGATAATGATGGGGCAGGTCTGATCGTTTACCGTGGTAAGACTGCCTTTGTACTTCTTAATCGTTATCCATATACAACCGGTCACCTAATGGTGGTTCCATTTTCCCACTCAGGTTCTCTCGACCTCCTGGATGTTGCCACGCGAGCGGAAATGATAGAATTGACCACGCATTCAGTGGAAGTTATAAAAAAAGTTTACCATCCGGATGGTTTCAATATTGGTGCCAATATTGGCTCGGCGGCGGGGGCGGGTGTTACCGGGCATGTACACATCCATGTCGTCGCCCGCTGGATCGGAGATACTAATTTTATGGCGACCCTTGCGGAAACACGTGTGCTTCCTGAGCAATTGGCAACCACATACGAGCGAATTTGCTCAAATTGGATATAAGAACACCCCCTTTTTGTGGTCAAACCAGAGGGTGTTTCTATTTTAATGCTTGAATTTACTTTAGCAGGTTTTCCAATAGAGACTTTACGATCGAGGGGTCCGCTTTCCCCTGGGTCTTCCGCATTACCTGCCCGACGAACCAGCCCATCAACGTAAGCTTGCCAGCTTTATATGAGGCAACTTCATTCGGGTTGCTTTTTAATACCTCCTCACAAGCTGCCTGGATAGTACTCTCATCATTAACCTGCGCCAGGTTCTCAGATTTTACGATTTCAGCCGGTTTCATTTGCGTTTCCTGAACCTTTTCGATTAATGCCTTGCCAGTTGAGGAGTTGATCACACCCTTGTCCACCATTCTGATGATCTCTACCAGGTCAGTCGGACGCAGAAAAAGATCGTTCTCCTGGATATTTCTTTCTCGGAGAATTCGCAGAATCTCATTCATGATCCAGTTAGAGACTTTTTTACCATCTCCTTGATAACTCCTGGCTGCTGCCTCAAAGTATTCGGATATCCCCCTATCATTAGTCAGTATATCCGCATCATACTCCGGCAGATGGTACTCATTGATGAATCTCTGCCGGCGAGCCAGAGGAAGTTCGGGTTGGAATGAAAGGACCTCGTTTATCCAGGCATCCTCGATTTGTAAGGCAAGTAAGTCAGGTTCGCGGAAATAGCGGTAATCGGCCTCGGTTTCCTTACTGCGCATCTTCTTCAGTACGCTATGATCCTCGTCCCATTCCAGCGTCCAGGCTTCGATCCTATGCCCTGCGTTTGTTTCACGGACCTGTCTATTGATCTCCTTATCGATAGCATCCCGAACAGCTTCAATTGAGTTTACATTTTTTATCTCGGTCTTGGTATTTAAATAATCGGTACCGGCTGGGCGGATAGAGACATTCGCATCGCAACGCAAATGTCCTTTTTCCATGTCGGCTTCAGAAACCCCCAGCCAACGTAGCAGTTGCCTCAGGCGGATCAAATATTGGGCTGCTTCATCAGCGCTGCGCAGGTCCGGACCGGTGACCATTTCAACCAGCGGTACACCGCAGCGATTGAAGTCGATCTGACGCTCATCATTCGCATTTTTGGTTTTACCGGCATCTTCTTCGAGATGAAGCTTTGTGATCCCAATATGACGAACGTAACTGGTGGTGCTCAATCCGGATGAATCTGGTATCGGCAGGTCAATAAATCCACCCTTGGCGATGGCCATATCATATTGCGTGATCTGATAACCCTTGGGAAGATCCGGATAAAAGTAATTCTTACGGTCAAAGTAAGATACTGGACGTATCTCTGCTTGCATGGCGAAGGCTAGTAACAGTGCCTTTTCAACCGCTTTTTGATTAAGAACTGGCAAAACACCCGGAAGTCCGGTACAGACAGGGCAGATATTAGTATTTGGCGGATCGTACCAGGAGTCTGTTTTGCAGGCGCAAAAGATCTTCGATTGCGTATTGAGCTGAATATGGGTCTCAAGCCCTATGATCGCTTCATAATCAGTCATAATATCCTCTAAAACTCAAAAGGAGTTAACCGTGAAATGTTCTAAATAATCAGAGTGGTTAATAAGCCACGTCAACCTTGTTTTCCAGGCAGCTTGATGATCGTAGGGCGAACCTGGCGCCAGGGATCTGCTTTGGTTTCCATCTCGAAAGCATGTACCATGTTGAGCAGTAAGCCTTCGGAGAAGTCCGGTCCAATTAACTGGACTCCAATCGGAAGTCCTTGGTCATCAAAACCTATGGGGAATGAGATACCTGGCACCCCGGCGTGATTGGCTGGCACGGTCAGCTGGTCGGCATACTGCATCAAAACCGAGTCTCCGTATAACGCATCCATCCGGAAAGCCGTGGTCGGTGTGGTGGGGGTTAATAATGCATCCAGCCGATATTTACCACCGGGATCAAAAATGGCATCAAAATCTTGACGGATCATGCTCCGGACTTTAAGTGCGCGTGTGTAATACTGCTCACTATATTGGGCAGCGGAAACATACATGCCCATCAGGATTCGTAATTTCGGTTGAAGCCCAAATGCCTCTGCTCTTGTCCTGCGGTACATGTGCCGCAAGTCATCTGTTTTCTCGGGTGTGCGATAACCATACTTCACCCCGTCATAACGGTGCAGGTTGGAGGCGGCTTCGACCCGGCTGATTACAAAATAAGCCGGGATACCATAAGGCGTATTTGGCATGGGCACATCCTCAATGATCTGTGCTCCCAAACGCCCGAATACCTCGGCGGAATGTCTGACCGCTTGTTCCATCTCCCCTGGCACCGGCTGCTGCTGGAAAGTCCCACTGATGGGATCTGGGAAGGTGATCCGGAAGTAATCCGGTGAGAGTCCGATGCGCTTTCCCTTGATTTCCCTTTCCAGGGAGAGCAGGTAATCTTCAACAGGGACATTAGCCGCAGTACTATCGTGCGGGTCGACGCCGGCAATGATTTTCAGCATCATAGCTGTGTCATGAGCCGTCCGGGCAACCGGGCCGGGACAATCCAATGAAGAAGCAAAGGCGATTAAACCATAGCGGGAAACCCGCCCATAGGTCGGTTTCATGCCCACAACACCGCAAAATGCAGCAGGTTGTCGAATGGAGCCAGCCGTGTCAGTCCCAAGTGATAATGCTGCCTCGCCGGCTGCAACAGAAGCTGTGCTCCCACCAGAGGAACCGCCAGGCACGTGATTGGTATTCCATGGATTGCGCGGCGATGGTTGAAAAGCAGAGGATTCATTTGAAGAGCCGTACGTAAACTCATCGAGATTCGCTTTACCAAGGATCAGGGCTCCAGCTTCTTCCAACCGGGAAACAGAAGTTGCGGTATAAGGGCTGGTGAAGTTGGCCAGTATCTTGGAAGCAGCCGTAGAGTGTGTTCCACGCACACAAAAGATATCCTTGATACTGACCGGTACACCGGCCAATTCTCCGGGGTCCTCTCCTTTAGCTATTTTTCGGTCCACTGCCTCTGCCTGTGTGCGAGCCAGGTCGCTGGTGACAGTTATGAATGCATGAATCTTCAGCTTGTCTTCTGGAGTGATATCGCCTGGATCGATGCAACCCGAACGCCCATCCACAAAGCTAATGCGTTTCAACGCGGAATCCAAAACCTCATTAGCAGAAACTTCCCGCTGGCGTACCATCCCGGCCAGCTGGTATGCTGGGTAATCGCACAAGTCCATGGCTTACTCCAACTCCGTATGTGGGATGTCCGGAACAATGATATAGCGATCTTCAGCAACTGGTACCTGCCCCAATAGGTCCTCGACTTGAGGATACCTATCAACGCGATCTTCCCGCAGGGGCGGACAGATAGACGCTGGATAGGGAACCCCGTGGCGGGCAGGCGGCGTCTTTTCATCCAGAGGGATCCGTTCTAGTTCTTGGATGGCCTTGATCTGTTTATTCATTTCAGTTAACAAATACCGGGCTTCTTTCTGTTCCAACTCGAGTGCTGCCAGGTCGACCAGGTGATTGAAAGTTTCCTCGGAAATTACATCGCTCATTGGTACACCTATGGAATTGATTTGATATGGGGTCATTATAACCGCGTCGGGTCTGGTGGGATGGAGAGGGAGCAATTTTTGTGCCGAAACACGCATGCTATAATGCGATCAATGACTCCCACTCGCAAGGTATTTACTTTTCATAAAACGAGCCACCCAGCAGAGCTTGGGGTGCTGAAGCATCTCCAACGCAAGACAGCCAACCTCTTTGACGGGCTGCAAAGTAAACTCACTTTGCCTGTGGTTCTATTTCTTTTATCTTTGCTTGTTTACATCCTTGTGCGAGTGGTTGGGTTGGAGAACTTTCCAATCTATTTCTTTACGGATGAAGCTGCCCAAACGATCCTGGCACAAGATTTCCTACGAGATGGTTTTATAAATTACGGCAAGGAATTAATGCCCACCTATTTTGAAAATGGTGGAAAATATAACCTTGGATTTTCAGTTTATGCTCAAATTATTCCATTAATCCTGTTTGGCAGATCAATATTTGTCACGCGTATGGTAACAGTTTTCTTTACCAGCCTTGCAGCGGTTGCATTGGGACTGATCCTGCGGGACTTTTTTAAGTTAAAACATTGGTGGGTGGGCGTGTTGGTGTTGTCGATGACGCCGGTTTGGTTCCTCCACTCGAGAACGGCATTCGAAACGGCAATAGCAGTATCGCTCTTCACTTTATTCATTTATTTTTATTTGTTGTATCGTTTTAATAATCGCAAGTATCTTTTTTTATCCTTGTTCTTTGGAGCCCTGGCGTTTTATTCGTACAGTCCTATGCAAGCGGTGGTATTAAGCACCGGATTAATGTTGCTGTTTCTTGACGGCCCTTATCATTTGCGTGGAAAGTGGTACTTCCTGGGCGGGGGCGGCCTCCTGGTCGTGCTCAGCCTGCCTTATATCCGATTTCTCTTTAATCATGCTTATGAAAGCATCCACCAATTGCAGATGTTGGATTCCTATTGGGTAGGGTCAGGCACTCTAAATGCCAAAGCCCTTACATTCATATCAGAATATATCAAAGGATTCAATCCCTTGTATTGGTATGGTAACCATGCGGATGAACTCTCCCGGCATGTCATGTTGGGTTATGGACACCTTCCTCGCATACTCTTTCCCTTTCTCCTCATCGGTTTAATATTTGGTTTGATCAAGTTAAAAGATCCACTGTATAGGATATTACTTGCAGTTTTACTGGCAGCTCCTGTGGGTGCCAGTATCGTGCAGCTTGGTATCACCCGAATTCTTATCCTTGTGATTCCGGCATCCATTTACACGGCCATTGGATTATCTCTCTTTTTAGAATGGATTTCTACCAAAATTAAATGGACCAATAAGACTGTAGCAATAATTGCTTTTTTAGTTTTGACAATGGGTAGTATCTATATGCTTGTAGATGCGCTTCACAATGGAGCGCTCTGGTTCCATGATTATTCATTGGATGGCATGCAATATGGGGCGAGACAGATTTTCCCGGCTGTGACGGAATATATGGAAAATAACCCAGATCGCAATATCATCCTGTCACCTTCCTGGGGAAATGGCACGGATGTGGTTGCGCGTTTCATGATGGGCGACCCCGTCCCCATCGAACTTGGTAGCATCGATGGCTTTATTAGTGATTATCGCGAAATCCCAGAAAAAACCACCTTCATCATGACACCGGATGAATATGCAAGATTTCTCGGGAGCGACAAATTCACTAATATTCATGTAAGCCAGATATTATATTATCCAGATGGTAACCCTGGTTTTATATTCGTGAATTTGGAATATACCCCGGATGCCGAGGAACGCTTCCTCGAGGCGCGGGAAGCACGCCGCGCATTACTCGTTGGGAGAGTTGAGGTTAATGGTATTCCTGCCGATATCCGTTTTTCGAGACTTGACATGGGTGTTATACAGCAGGCATTTGACGGGGACTTTGACACACCCATTCGCACGCTCGAAGCGAATCCATTTGTAATCGAGTTGGATTTTGATAAACCCATCCTGATAGAAAAGATCACCCTGAAGATTGGGGGAGCAACAACTAATGTAAGTCTTTATCTTGAAGAGTCTGATGGAACCAAACAGCAACTTGAAAGTTTCGCTTCTGAAGCGTCTCAACCGCAGGATGTTGTTTTTTCATTAGATCACCCAGTTGTAACTCTCCATCTGCGCCTGGAGATCAAGAGTGTCTACGACCCGGAACCGGCCCATGTACATCTTTGGGAAGTGACAGTCGAGGGTTCTGAAAATTAGTTTTCGATAAATAACCACGAGGACTTTTGTGAAAAACAATCCCAATGAAATTGAAGTCAAGTTTTACCTGAAAAGCCCGGATATATTCTGTGATCGGCTGAACAAGATCGGGGCGATATTAACGCGCGCACGCTGCCACGAGATTAACCTGCTTTTTGACGACAACGCCGGCAGTCTTAACGTGAATAAGCAGATTCTCCGGTTACGCAAAGACAGCCAAGTGCTGCTGACTTACAAAGGAAAGGGGGAGGTGAAAGACGATGTTTTATCCCGCCGGGAGATCGAAGTAATCGTTTCTGATTTTGAAGCCACGCGGGAGCTACTTGAAATGCTCGGATATCAACCTCACATGACATATGAAAAATATCGGACGGCATATGATTTATTCGGTTGTGAAATTGTATTGGATGAATTGCCCTATGGGTGGTTTTGTGAGATAGAAGGACAAAAACCAAGACTGATACAGACGGCAGCCAAAAAAATCGGGTTGTACTGGGATGCCCGGATTATTAAAAGCTATCGAATGCTTTTTGATGATTTCAAGCAGAATAAAGGTATGATAATTAACGACCTCACCTTTGCAAATTTCAAGGGGATTCAAGTCATTCCGGAGGATCTGGGGGTGAAACCGGCAGATACAGTAACTTAACCATTACGGTTATGGCCACCCAATAAGGTGAAGCAACCCTCGGCTGGCGAATGCCCAGTGGAGCGGGAAAACATCCATTTCTTCACCAATCAAGCGAGGCAGCAAATTTTGCATTTCTGCCGGTGAACTGGTGGAAAAGAGCGATGCTTGACCAGATTCTATTCGTTGGTTCTGCAGTTGCTTTTCTTCCAGTATACGCCTCGTCTGACGGGCGATAGCTGGAGCAGGATCAATGACATCAACACCTGGTCCGGCTATTTTTTGGATGAGTGGGATCACAAAGGGGTAATGGGTGCAGCCCAGCACGATTGTATCAACACCTTGCTTCAGCATCGGGTTAATGGCGGATTCCAAAATCCGGTGGGTTTCAGGGGAATCTAAATCCCCTTTTTCGATCTGGGAGACGAGACCGGGGCAGGTGTTTTCATAGATTTTCACACCCTTAGCAAAACGCTCAATAACAGATGCATACAATGCACCCTGGAACGTTGCCTGTGTGGCCAAGACACCCACTCGTTGAGTGAGGGTCACTTGAGCAGCTGGTTTTACAGCCGGTTCCATGCCAACAAAGGGATGTGAGGGGTATTTTTCGCGAAGGTAGTGCAATGCGGCTGCTGAAGCAGTATTACAGGCAATCACAGTCAATTTGACCTTATTTTCAATAAAGAAGCATGTAATTGCTTCTGAAAACAGGCGGACTTCCTCAAGAGTACGTGTGCCATAAGGGACGTGCGCCTGATCAGCCACATAGAGAATATTTTGAGATGGAAGAAGTTTCCGGATCTCAAGAAAGATGGAAAGGCCACCCACGCCGGAATCAAAGACACCGATAGGTTGTGATGACTGATCTTGTACTTTGGAATTAGGGGTGAGTTCGCTCACAGGTGTTTATGAAATTTACAAACAGGTCTCGTGTTGGTTGTTGATCTGTCAACCATTCTGGATGCCATTGTACAGCCAATCCGAATCGGTGACCAGTGAGTTGGAGGGCTTCGATCACGCCATCTGGTGATTGAGCAATGACCGACAGACCTTTACCGATGGATCGAACCCCCTGGTGGTGGAGACTGTTCACAGAAAAACTGTGGGTAAAACCGGCGTCAATTAATGGGTTGTCAGGGTTCAAGGATATCTCGTGTGCCAACAATCTTCGCGAAGGATGCCAATCATGAATTATGCTTCCGGTCATTTGAAGTGCAAGATCGCGATACAGAGATCCGCCTTGTGCAACATTGATCAATTGCAGGCCCCGGCAGATACCAAGAAAGGGGATATCCTTATCAATAACCCACTGTAATAGTTCAGTTTCAAGCTGATCACGCTGATCGTCAACTCCTGAAATATATTCGAATGTTGCGTCCCCGTAGATAGAGGGACTTACATCACCGCCACCGCTGAAAAGGATCCCATCCAGGGGGGTTGTTGGGGCTTGGAAATTTGTGGACGTGATTGAGGTGGGGATACCACCCGCCTGCCGAATAACGCGATAATATGCATCAAGGGACAGATACTCTTGTAGTGTTCTCAGATGATCCCGCTTTGAAGATTGGGTGATGCCGATGATTGGTGGAGTCATATTAATTATAAAAAAAGCGCAACTTCAGTTGCGCCTATATCCCTTTGATCAGGAAAATTTTTGCTTAAGTCTGGCACTCTTACCTGTGCGACCTCGCAGAAAGTACAAGCGGGCTTTGTGCACCTTGGTATGGCGTTCAACAACCACCCTGTCAATCCTGGGAGAACGCAGCAGAAACGTACGTTCGACACCGACACCATTGCTGGCGATACGCCGAACAGTGAAGCTGGCACTGTTGCCTGAATTTCGGACGAAGAGAACTGTGCCCTTAAATTCCTGGATACGCTCGCGATTGCCTTCACGAATCTTGACATGCACGCTGACAGCATCGCCCGGGTAAAGCTCGGGAATATTGGTGTTGGCGGGTGCTTCGATTGACTTGATCAACTCACTCATTAGGTCACTTCCTGAATAAACAAAGATTGCCTGTTCCGAAGAAACAGCGAAAGGGGATTATATCACCGGGATGATGTTCCGTAAAGAGTAAAACCATGTTATACTTGCGCCGTTTGCGCTTCAGTGCAAACCATTCTATTACACACGCATCCAGACCTACTCTGCGTGCCCACATTGTGGGTGAGGGGCAGGAATGACGGAAGCGGTGGAAAAACGCAAAGGAGTAAGTTATGGCTAGTGTCATTTCCATGAAGGCTTTATTAGAGAGCGGTGTTCATTTTGGGCATCGCACGAATAAATGGAACCCACATATGCGCCCCTATATATTTACGGAACGCAACGGGATCCATATCATTGACTTGCAGCAGACTGTCAAGTCGTTCAATAGCGCCTATACTGTGTTGCGAGATTGTGTCACCCAAGGTGGTACGGTCTTGTTTGTTGGTACGAAACGCCAAGCGCAGGAAACCGTTCGTGAGGAAGCCATTCGCTGCGGCATGCCCTATGTAACTGAACGTTGGTTGGGTGGCATGCTTACCAACTGGGTGACGATCTACCAACGCATTACTGAATTGGAGCGTTTGGAAAAAATGCGCGACACGGGTGAATTCGAACGTCTAACCAAAAAGGAAGGCTTGCTACTCGAACGCGCCATTAAACGACTCGAGATTCGCCTGAGCGGTGTTCGCAACCTGAAGCGGTTGCCGGATATGTTGTTTATTGTTGATGTAAACCGAGAAGAAACCGCTGTGCATGAAGCCAACCTGACAGGCATTCCGATCGTGGCTCTGGTCGATACCAATTGCGATCCGGGCGGTGTGGATTATGTCATTCCGTCCAACGATGATGCTATCCGTGCGATTAAACTGCTGGTTGCAAAGATTGCGGATGCCGTAATCGAGGGTAAATCCATGCGCAAGGATGATACTCTTGAGGGTGAGCCTAATGCTCCTGCCGAGGTTGAAGCTACAATTCCCAGCGAGCACCCTAAGATCGATCTTGAAGATGGCAAGCCGGATGCCGATCTCTTTGGTGCGGCCACCCTGGCAAAATTGAGCGCGACAGCTACTGAAGAAGGTGTTGACGAACCGGAAATTATTTCCGAAGACGAAGAAAAATAAACAGTAAAGAGTAATAAGATGGCAATTACAACAGAGATGGTAAAGAAATTACGCGAAGCAACAAACGCCGGTGTTCTGGATTGTCGTAATGCGCTCGAGCAATCCGGTGGCGATTTTGACAAAGCCGTCGACATTCTACGAGAAAAAGGTCTGGCTCAGGCTGCCAAACGAGCCTCCCGGGTGGCTCATGATGGTGTTGTTGAACTTTATTCCCATGGTAATGGGCGAGTAGGCGTCATGCTTGAGATTAATTGTGAGACTGATTTTGTGGCCCGTTCGGAGGCTTTTCGGAAACTTGCCCATGAATTAGCGCTACAGATTGCTGCCAGCGCACCTCTTTGCATCCGCGAAGAGGAGCTACCCGCGGAAGCAATTGAGCATGAGCGTGAGATAGCTACAGCCAAGGCGCATGAAGACGGCAAACCCGAGCCGGTCATTCCAAAGATTGTTGAAGGATACATCGAAAAATATAAAAACGAGGTGGTCCTGCTGCGCCAAACCTATATTCGTGACGAAAGCATGACCGTCCAAGACCTGGTCAATCAAGTGGTTATCAGCATTGGAGAAAACCTGGTTATTCGGCGTTTTGTCCGCTGGTCACTGGGTGAAGAATCCGAATAAAGATCCAGACCAACCGCAAGGTTGGTCTTTTTTTTGCATCATCCAAGGCGATATAATATGGACAGATCGGCCAACGATGAGATTGGAGAAACCATGGCAGACATCAAGTACCATCGTATTTTACTCAAGCTGGGCGGGGAGGCATTAACCGGCGCGGGCGGTACAGGTATAGATCCAAAAAGTGCAGATGATATTGCCCAGCGGATCAAGGAAGTGCGCGAGCTGGGTGTGGATGTGGCGATTGTAATCGGAGCCGGAAACCTGTGGCGAGGGAGGGTTGGTCTCGAGCTTGGGATGGATCGCGCCACAGCCGACTATATGGGGATGCTTGCAACCGTTATGAATGCGCTGGCACTTATGGATGCTCTGGAGAGTATCGGGGTGATCACCCGTGTTCAATCGGCAATTGAAATGCATGCGGTTGCGGAACCTTATATCCGGCGGCGTGCGATCCGGCACTTGGAAAAAGGACGGGTCGTCATTTTTGGAGGTGGAACTGGCAACCCCTATTTTTCGACAGATACAGCTGCAGCATTGCGCGCCATGGAGATCGGCGCAGATGTATTGATCAAAGCCACCAAAGTGGATGGCGTTTATGACAAGGATCCAATAACGAACAAAGACGCCAAGCTTTTCAGCCAACTGACTTATATCGAGACACTCAACCGGCGTCTTGAGGTCATGGACAGCACTGCCGTTTCGTTGTGTATGGAAAACAAGCTTCCAATTGTTGTTTTGAATTTATGGGACCCCAAGGCATTAAAAAATGCCCTGTTGGGAAAGCGTGTTGGCACGCTTGTAACAGCATAACGACGTATATCGACGCTCCAGCCATTAATGATTCTTAGTTTTTTCTAACATCTCTTTACAAGAGATGGAATATCATTATCCCTAAATGCAACGTAACAACTCTGGACTGACGAAAGACATGAATATGACCGGAACCAGACCTCAGAAGCTCGCCATCGTGTTTGCAGCTTTCTGTGTGACAGCCGGATTATTTGTGTTGGCGTTAACCATTGCGGTTCACCTTCTCTTTGCGGGACGTATATTACCAGGCGTTTCAGCCTACGGAATAACCCTGGGAGGCAAATCACAAGCTGAGGTAGAAGCCCTGTTACAGCAAATAGATGCTTATCCGGAACAAGGTCGAATCGTCCTGAAAGCTGGTGATCAGAGCTGGGTGGCCAAACCCTCTGACCTTGGGATGATTTTCAATTACCAACTAACTGCTCAGAATGCTTATAAGGTTGGCCGGGGCGAGTCAATCACAGAATGGCTGTTCGATCCATTGTTCGCACTTTTTACCGGTTATCCTGTTGACCCGGTAATGGTATATGATGAAAGGATAGCCGAGCAGTATCTGCATGGCGTGGCAATTCAGGTTGATCGGCGCACGGTTGAGGCATTAATTAGGATTAACGGCACAACGGTTGAGTTGATTCCCGGTCAGGTTGGAAGAAGCCTTGACATACCTTCCGCTTTAAAAGAGCTGGATTCCAACCTGTCCACCTTAAAAGATTTTTCAATTGTTCTCCCTATTATTGAATCACCCCCAGTCATATTGGATGCCCATGAGCAGGCTTCCATTGTTCAAAAAATCCTGTTTTCTCCCCTGACCCTCACCATGCCTGTAGGACAGGGGGATGTTGGCCCCTGGATATTAACGGTGGACGACCTTGCAAATATGTTGTTGATCAAGCGAGAGGAAGGAAGGCAGCAAGCAAGTTATGTAGTCTCGCTGGACCAAAATTTACTGCGGGAACACCTGACCGGGATGGAAAAAGTCATCAACCGGGATATGGAAAATGCCCGCTTTATTTTCAATGATGATACACGGCAATTGGATCTTGCAAAACCAGCTGTGGTTGGGCGACATCTGGATATCGACATTAATCTGGGTGTAATTACTGAGGGATTGTTAGCTGGTCAACATGCGATTATTTTATCAATCGTGATAGATCGGCCCATCGTGCTGGATGATGCAACAGCTGACCAATTGGATATTCACGAGTTAATTTGGGCAGAGACCTCTTACTTTTATGGCTCATCCCCAGAGCGTATTCAAAATATCAAAGCCGCGGCAGCTCGGTTTCATGGTCTTCTGGTTGCCCCAGGTGCCGAATTTTCAATGTCCGACGGTCTTGGTGATATTAGCCTGGATAATGGTTATGCAGAAGCCTTGATCATTTATGGCGATCAAACGATCAGCGGTATAGGAGGGGGAGTCTGTCAGGTGTCAACGACGCTCTTTCGTACTGCGTTTCATGCGGGTTTACAGATATTGGAAAGACATGCGCATGCTTATCGTGTCTCGTATTATGAACAGCGGGCAAATGGTGGCAGGGACTCAAATCTGGCGGGATTGGATGCAACAGTCTATGTGCCTATCGTTGACCTCAAGTTTATTAATGATACGCAGTCATGGCTTTTAATGGAAACCTATGTTTACTCTTCATCCATCACTTGGAAATTTTATTCAACATCGGATGGGCGCAGCGTTGAGTGGCAGACATCCGGGCCGGTAAACCTGGTGGAACCACCTGAGCCCCTTTATCGTGAAACCCCTGAGCTTGAGGAGGGTGAAATCAATCAGATTGACTGGGAAGCCGAAGGCGCCGATGTCACTGTAACCAGGTCAGTTTATAAGGCAGGAGCATTGTTGTTTCAGGATACATTCCGAACGCACTACCTGCCCTGGCAGGCGATTTTTGAGTATGGTCCGGGAACAGAAGGGATCCCAACCCCCGAGCCATAAACACGCCTATGGTAAAATCCATTGGTTGATTTTGGATAATAATCCCCCAAATGGAGGTCTTGATGGTCAATAAAGATTTATTGGATATTCTCAGGTGCCCGGCCTGTGTCAGGGAAAAAGAAGGAAAACTGGAACTTTATAAAGACGCCTGGCTTATTTGTGCGGATTGTGATCGAAAATATCCGATCAGTGATGATATTCCGGTCATGCTGATCCCGGAAGGCGATAAATGGCAGAAGGTCAAGAAAGAGGCATTACCAATCCCTCCGCCTGAATTAAAATGATTACGCTGTTAAGATCCTCCTTGGATCTGGTATGCTTATTGCATCACTGGATGAGACCCGTTATCCTTATATAAAAATGAGCAACGAGATAATATGAAAAGAGCCAGAAATAGAACTCCTCGACTTACCCTCCCAAAGGATGGGCTAACCCGAGTATTACTTATCTTGTTTGTGGTAGTGGGTGTTGCCACGGCTATTGTGGCCTTTATTGCTGTCCGTTATGTCACAGCAACCCAGAGCATGATCAGCCTTCCAGGTGATCCGATAATCTCTTCAAATGGTACGGAGACAGGTTCGATGTTGCAATCTAATACCGGACCAACTCCCCGCCCATGGGATGGAGTCGGCCGGGTGAACATGCTGATGATGGGGTTGGATGCTCGTGACTGGGAGCAAGGGGAAGTTCCCAGAACCGATACCATGATCCTTTTCACGGTTGACCCACTGACTATGACGGCTGGAATGTTATCTATCCCCCGTGACTTATGGGTGAATATTCCGGGATACGATTACGGTAAGATCAATACGGCCTATTACCTCGGTGAAATCAACCAACTTCCTGGAGGTGGGCCTGGTCTTGCAGTAAAAACGGTTGAGGAACTTCTTGGGGTCCCGATTAATTATTATGCTCAGTTGGATTTTGACGCTTTTGTAAAATTCATAGACGACATTGGTGGATTGCCAGTAGATATAACTGAAACAATGACACTCGAGACAATCGGCAATTACAACGAGAAGACGTTTGAACCGGGGTCGTATACTTTACCCGGCAATTGGGCGTTGGCGTTTGTCCGGGACCGCAAGGGGGCCGGATCCGATTTTGAAAGACAACAACATCAGCAGCAAGCCATTATCGCCATCCGCAATCAAATCCTGGAGTGGGACCAAATGCCCAAGTTGATTGCAAATGCTCCGACGATATATGCTGATTTATCATCTGGCGTCCATACCAACCTGTCGTTGGAACAAATCGTTCAATTTGCATTGTTGTTAGAAAAAGTTCCATTGGAAAACATTAAGCACGGCCTTATTGGTACAGACACAGTTGAATTTGGAACATCCCCTGATGGATTGGATATACTGGTTCCTATTCCAGATAAGGTTCGTTTAATACGCGATGAGATTTTCACGATCAGCGGTCCCGTTGCACCCGTGGAAGTATCAACAGATCCAACCGAGCTCATGAAAGCCGAAAAAGCCCGGGTGTCCATCCTCAATGGAACTGCAACCGGGGGTTTGGCTGGCAGGACAGGTGATTACTTAAAAGGGTTAGGCGTCAATGTAACCGAAGTTGGTGATGGCCAGGCACAAGGTGCCACGACCATGATCATTTATTCAGCAAAACCCTATACGGCCGCATACCTGGCTCAATTAATGAATATTCCTACCAGCTTGATCTTGAATCGTTACGATCCAAACGCTACGACAGATATTCAAATCATCTTGGGTAACGATTGGGATGCGAGCAACAAAATACCATAATTATGGACTAATGATTAAAACACCTGGCAGGCTTTTTGCCAGGTGTTATTATTTATATTAGAGAATATAATTGGTATTCTGAATACAGGTACATAGGAAAACAATCGCTATGAACAAAGCGTCCGTTACAAACCTTTCAATTGATGTAACTCGCGTTCGAAAGATAATAGTCGAATTCATTCGCAATGAATTATCTCGAACGGGTTTTGACCGGGTGGTGATCGGCCTATCCGGGGGCCTTGATTCCTCCCTGGCTTGTTTCCTGGCAGTAGAAGCTCTCGGACCAAGCCAAGTGCTGGCGCTTCGCATGCCTTATACGACCTCTTCGGCTGAATCTCTTGAGCATGCACAGCTCATCATCCAGGCTACCGGGGCGAAATCTCTGACGATTCCGATCAGCGGGATGGTTGATGCATTAATCGGACAAGACCCTATAATGGATGTACGCCGGAAAGGTAATATCATGGCCAGAGCCAGGATGATCGTTCTATTCGATCAGGCGGCTGCCAGTGATGCTCTGGTGGTGGGCACCGGGAACAAAACTGAGATATTGTTGGGTTACTCAACGATTAATGGTGACGCAGCCTGTGCATTCAACCCGTTAGGCGATCTGTATAAAACTCAGGTTCGACAACTTGCAGAGGTTATGCGCCTGCCGGATGTAATCATTCAGAAACCTCCTTCCGCTGATCTATGGATTGGGCAAACAGATGAAGGCGAATTGGGCTTCACCTATGCTGAAGTGGATCAGTTGCTATACCTGTTGGTCGAAGAACACAAAACCATCGAGGAATGCGAGAGGGCGGGTTATAAGCGAGATTATGTGGAACGGGTACTCGCGAGGATCCACAAATATCAATATAAGCGGATGATGCCGCCCATTGCAAGGATCACCAAAGGGGATGCCGGGTTGAGCTTATGAATCCGATGATAATGGACGTTTTTGCCCTCCTTGTTCTCTCTCCCATTCCTTGATCAGGGCCTCGAGAGCGATGATGATATCTGCATAGGATTCCTGCAATCCTGCTTTTTCACCAGGTGTCAACCCCCTTTTTTTAAGGTTAGCGCCAACGGCTTTCAACTCCAGATCAAGTTTTGTGATCTCATCCTAAAGTTTCGAATGCTTGAGCAATTCAGAGGCTAAAGGGGGCCGATTGTCTGGGAGCTTGGTTGTGGGGTTTTGATTCCGTTCACTCATGCGCCCTCCTCATTAATAAAAATGGTGAAGTTCTAGAAAGCGTTTGGCAACGAAGTGTAACATGATAGAATTTATCTCATGAAACGATGGATTTTTTGGCTGGGGGTGATCATCAGCCTGGTTTTATTATATTTTGCATTCCGCAATCAAAATTTTGAGGATGTATGGGAAATCATTAAAACAGCAGATTACATCTGGTTGATACCAGGGGTGGCTGTTTATTTTTTGGCCGTCTGGGTCCGAGCCTGGCGCTGGCATTATTTATTACGTCCCTTGAAGGTGATCCCCACCCGCAGGGTGTTCCCGGTCGTGATCATCGGATATATGGGGAATAATATTTACCCCTACCGGGTAGGGGAGGTGTTGAGAGCTTTCATTCTGCGAAAACGGGAAGATGTTCCAATGTCTGCCTCGCTGGCCACCATCATTGTAGAGCGAATCTTTGATGGCGTGGTCATGCTGGGATTTATATTTCTCAACCTGTCCGAACTGTCCAAACTCACGACCTCATCAGGATTTATCGGTAACATCCGAAGCCTGTCATTGTGGGGGGTAGGTATTTTTCTGGGTGTATTGGTTGTATTTCTTCTGGCTGCTTTGTTTCCACAACTTGCACAGAGTGCAGTGACCTGGGCGATCGGGCGAGTGGTGCCGGCAAGATTGAGGGGAAAGGTTCAGGATATTGCTGATCGATTCATAGGCGGCCTGGAATCCTTACGTTCACCACGCGATGTGGCCATGATTTTGTTAACCTCCGTCGTGATCTGGTTGCTCGAGACAGGGAAATACTGGTTTGTGATGCATGCGTTCGTTTTCAGGGTCACTTTCTTTGCGTTGATGTTAATGAATGGAATTGTCAATCTCGCGACTACGATTCCCTCTGCTCCAGGCTACGTTGGTACTTTCGACGCACCGGGGATCGCTCTATTGACCGCCTACAATGTTCCGGTCGAGGTGGCGACAGCCTATACGTTGTTATTACATGCAGCCTTATGGTTACCGCCGACACTGGTGGGTGCTTATCTCCTAATTATGCGCGAGGGCATGGCGTGGGGGAAAATTTCTAAAATGGAAGATGAGTCGAAATAGTATTCTTTAAAAAAATCAGTGATATATAAAAACCGTCTGGCCAGGCATTGTAGCTTTGAAACCCCAATTTGGTCTTATCACACCTCGATGGTGTGAGAGGGCCAGAAACAAAGATCACCCGGAGGGCTGGTTGCCCGCGGGTGATGATAACTGGTGCCCCCAGAGG
>Ga0208980_10000621_pt1 | contig 20432 bp, 19 predicted proteins | sample WetSurMetagenome_3_FD_187993 | JGI IMG/M metagenome (GOLD analysis project Ga0208980, IMG submission 187993) | Wetland microbial communities from Twitchell Island in the Sacramento Delta, sample from surface sediment Aug2011 Site A1 Bulk (version 2) | ecosystem: Environmental > Aquatic > Marine... | reverse complement strand
TGAACTCTTTTGTGTACTGCTTGCGTGTTGCCATCTCTCACCTCAGTTTCAGCAATTGTTCCTTAACTGGGGTGTCCGTCGGCAGTAGACCACATCATGCTCAATGATCAGGGCCTCGCCCGGCGCGGACTCCTGGTCCGGCACCTGGTGATGCCCGAAGGTATCGCTGGGACGGAGCAGGTGTTGGGCTTTCTGGCGGAGGAGGTATCGCGCGACACCTATCTCAACCTGATGGAGCAGTACCGCCCCTGCTACCGCGCCGGTGAGTACCCGGAGCTCAACCGTGCCCCATCGCGGGAGGAGTACCGGTCCGCCCTGGCCGCCGCGGCGCGTCACGGCCTGCGGCGGCTCGATCGGCGGCATAGTTTGATGCCTCTTCTTTGAGCTGGGTCCAGGTGATGACCGGTACACCCTTGGCGGATCCGGTCGCGCCATCCGTACGATCGTTGTTGGGATCGCCGCACCCTGGCGCTTGGTCGCATTTCGGCCGGACGGGCTGGGCACGAGGCCCCAGAGGCCGGCGATAATGGGAGCAAAACCTGTCCCCGTCACCATGCGCCCCACCTTTCGCCCTCAGCTCGTCAATCCGCCCTTTGGCGACCCTGGGCTCTACGTCGATTTCCTGTTCGAACGGCGAGCGCTCCTGTTCGATCTCGGCGACATCCGCGCGCTTCCCCCGCGAAAGCTGCTGCGGGTCAGCCATGCGTTCGTTTCGCACACGCACATGGACCATTTCATGGGCTTCGACTGGCTGCTCCGCATCTGCCTTGGCCGGCCCGGCGCCATCGAGTTGTTCGGTCCACCGGGCATCCTGGCCCAGGTGGAGGCGAAGCTTTCGGCCTACACCTGGAATCTGGTGCAGAACTACGCGGGCAACTTCACCCTGGTGGTGGGCGAGCTGCACCCCGATGGGCGTCTCGAGCGGGCGCGCTTCTCCTGTCGCGAGCGCTTTCGGCGTGAGCCCCTGCCACCGGTTCAAAGCCCCGACGGCTGGGTAGTGGTGGAGGAAGGCTTCCGCGTTCGCGCCACCTTTCTCGACCATGAGATTGCGGTGCTGGGTTTTGCGCTCCAGGAGCCCACCCACGTCAACCTCTGGAAGAACCGGCTCCTCGAGATGGGGCTCGGGGTGGGGCCCTGGCTGAAAGGGCTCAAGCATGCGGTGCTCGCCGGGGCAGGCGATGACACGCCGATCACGGCCTTGTGGAGGACCGCGGCTGGAATGGCAGAGCGCACCCTCAGCCTGGGCGAGCTAAAGCCGGCGCTGCGCATTGTGCCCGGCAGCCGTATTGCCTACGTGACGGATGTGGTCTATCACGCGGGCAACGTCCAGCGTATCGCCGATCTGGCTCAGGGCGTGGATGTGCTCTTCATCGAATCGGTGTTTCTCCACACCGATGCGGACCAGGCCGCACGCAAGTTCCACCTCACCGCCCGGCAGGCGGGACAAATCGCGCGCTGGGCGGGCGCACGCGCGGTGGTCCCGTTTCACTTCTCCCCGCGCTACGCCGAGCGGGAGGCGGATCTGCGGCTGGAATTGGAGCAGGCGTTCCGCGGCGGTTAGCCCGTCTCCGCACCGGGCTTGCTGCCACCGGTCACCGTCCGGAGCACCTGCATGGGGCCGGCGGCGCGGATTAGCTCCAACTGGGCGTGGTCCTTTACGAACAGGGAGCCGGCAAAGCCCAGGGCGTTGATCGAGATCCCCCGCCAGTGCTCGGCAGTGCGGGGGACGGCAAGCATCCAGTCCGCGGTGACCAGCAGGTTGTAGGGGGCGGACTGGTAGGCGTGGCCGCCGCGTGGCACCGCCCCAATCCCAAGGCGGGTGAGCAGGTTGCGGTAGAGGGCGTGCATCGCCTCGGCGGCAAGCAGGGGCTCTCCGCCCATCGACACCCCGAACCGGCCGAAGGCGTGGGCGAAGGGCAGTGCGGGGCAACGGGGCCCCGCGCCGGTGAGCAGGGGCGCGATGGGTGGGCTCGGCCCCTCGCTACCGAACTGTAGGGGGACAAGCTGCAGGTGCTTGTGGGTTTGGCTCGCTCCGGCCACTGGCCCGCCATTGTAGAAGCCCAGGCTCGGGAGCGCCGCCATGCACAGGCAGAGCGCACCGAAGTCCGCCGGGGTGAGCAGTGTCTCTTGGTGCTCGAAGTTTCGGGTGATGAGCAGGAGATGCCGCTCCAGCACATTGAACTTGTTGAGGACCGCCAAATGGGTTCGAGTGACCGGGGCAACGGTGAGCTCAGGCTCGGGGGGGAGGAAGGGATTGATCGTCGGTCGGGCACCGGTGGCCAATCCGAGGCCCGCGGAGGCCTTGCGGCCCAGACTGGAGACGACGCGCACCAGGAAGCGCACGCCGCCATCATCCAGTCTTACCTCATCGGTCTCGATCGGCACTAATGCCCCGCAGGCCAGGGCACGGCGGGTGCGCTCCGCGAGTGCTGCAGGGAGGCCACCGGGCAGGAGCAGGCCCTCCTCGCGCAAGGGGGGATACTCTGGCTTCAGGACCACCGGTGCCGCGGCATGTGGAATGCGAGCAGCAGCCATGTCAACGGTTCAGCGGGGCCGGCTGCTCACCAAGCAATCGGCCGCCCATGGCGGAAGAAGCCGCCGCTGGGGCCGTCGTCGGGGAGGGTGGCGGCCCAGACGATCCCCTGCGCGCCTTCTTCCACCGAGAGGGTAGCCTCGGGGCCGCCCATCTGGGTCCGCACCCAGCCGGGGCAGACGGCGTTGACCTTAATCGCGGTGTGCGTGAGCTCGTCGGCCAGAATGCGGGTGAGCGCATTGAGCGCGGCCTTGGAGAGCCGGTAGCCGGGGCAACAGCCGTTCATCTCGCTGAGCTGTCCCATGCCGGAGGAGACATTCACCACCCGGCCCTTGCCCCGCATCAGCGGGATCAGGGTCTGGCACAGGCGCAGGGGGCCCAGGGTGTTGGCTTCGAACCCGCGACGGAGGGTGTCAAGGCGGGCGTCGAATACGCTGTCGCGCCCGGACCCCGGAGTGGGGTCGGGAAAGATGCCGGCGTTGTTCACCAGCACGTCGAGGCGGCCAAAGTGATCGCGGATGAAGTCGGTCAGGCGTTGGATCGAGGTCTCGTCGGTGACGTCCAGGGGATGGAAATGCACTTCGAGTCCCTGTTGGCACAGGGTCTCCGCGGACATCAGTCCCTCCTGCTCGCGGCGCCCCGTAAGGACCAGGGTGTACCCCTTCAGCGCAAGCTGGCGGCAGGTCTCCAGCCCCAAGCCACGGTAGGCGCCAGTGACAATGGCGATGGGTTGTTCTGACATCTGTACTTGCTCCCGATAGTGCCCAACATCAGTATGCCGCTTGGCAAGGGGCCTGTCAGTCCGGTATACCTCTACGGCATGCCCGATGAGCCTGATCCGATCCCCCTTCGAGCGACGGCAACCAGTATGTCTTCGATTGCCCATCTGTTGACCGCTTCGCGGCTGATTCTGCTCCTGCCGATCCTGTTCTTGCTTGCGGAGGGCGGCAGCCCGCAGGCCCATTGGCTGGCCTTCGGGCTGTTCGTCGCCGCCGGAGCGACCGATCTTCTCGACGGCTGGGTGGCGCGCCGCTTGGGTTGCGCGAGCAGCCTCGGTACCTTCTTCGACCCCCTGGCGGACAAGATCTTCGCCAATGTCCTGTTGGTGTTCCTGGCCTTTCACCATCCCTCCTGGGTTCCGCTGTGGGTAGTGCTGGTGCTGCTGGCGCGGGAATTCGCGGTCCAGGGTTTTCGCAGTATGACGCCCTGTCTCGGGGTGGTGATTGGCACCGGGCGGATCAGCAAGCTGAAGCTCGTATTTCAACTGATTGCCACCGGCACGGCGCTGGCGGGTTTGGGCTGGGAGATCGCGGCGCCGCTTTTGCAGCCCGCCACCTGGGTGGCCCTCGGTCTGGCGGTGGCCACGGGGCTCTGGTCCATGGTCACCCTGTTCTGGAACAACGCCGATCTGTGGCGCCGTGCGCCTCTGGAGATGGAGCAGCGTTAGCGGCGGGGAGCGCTGTGAGGACCCAGTGGGCGGCGGTTTGATCGACCCCGGTCGGGGTACATCGATTTGGCCTGCCAGACGCTGAGGTAGCTTGTCCTTTCGGCTGCTGATCGCGGCGCTGAGCCCCTCGACGACGAGCCCGGCCGGATCAGGGCAGGGGGCTGGTTCGAGAGCATGCTCACACCCGCTTCGATTTCTATCCCGTCGAGGGCCCCATCTGTCCGGTGGCCGACTGAGCTCCACCCCGCACTTGGTACCGCCAGTCCCGCCGGCACCGCGGTTCCGGTAACATGACGAGTCTCTCCCCCCAGTTTTCGCGGAGCCGCGGCGATGCAGTTCATCGACCTCAAGACCCAGTATCGGCACATCCAGGACGTCGTCAATCGGCGCATCCAGCGGGTCTTGGAGCATGGCCAGTACATCCTGGGCCCCGAGGTTGCGGAGCTGGAGGCGGAGCTCGCTGCCTTTGTCGGTGCCCGCTACTGCATCACGGCTGCGAGCGGTACCGATGCCCTGTTAATGGCGATGATGGCGCTTGGGATCGGGCGCGGCGACGAGGTGATCACCACCGCCTTCACCTTCATCGCCACCGGGGAGACCATTGCGCTGCTGGGGGCGGTGCCGGTGTTCCTGGACGTGGACCCGGTGACCTATAACCTCGACCCCGCGGCGGTGGAATCCGCCATCAACGAGCGTACCCGCGCCATCGTCCCGGTCTCCCTCTACGGCCAGTGTGCCGACCTGGACACCCTCAACGCCATCGCCGACCGCCACGGGCTGGCGGTGATCGAGGACGCGGCCCAGAGCTTCGGCGCCCGCTACAAGGGGCGTCATTCCTGCGGCCTATCCACCATCGGTTGTACCTCGTTTTTTCCCTCCAAACCCCTCGGGGCCTACGGCGATGGGGGGGCCTGCTTCACCAACGACGCGGGGCTCGCCAAGGTCCTGGGGGAGATCCGTAACCACGGCCAGGACCGGCGCTATCACCACCCCCGCATCGGCATCAACGGCCGCCTCGATACCCTCCAGGCCGCAGTGCTGCTGGCCAAGATGACCATCTTTCCCGCCGAGGCGCAGGCCCGCGAGCGCCTCGGCCGCCGTTACAGCGATCTGCTGGCAGAGCGCGGTGCGCGGTCATCCGCGCAGGCCGAGAGCGGACTCCTCACCCCGCACATCGAGCCCCACAACCGCAGCGTCTACGCCCAGTACACGCTCCAGGCGGATGATCGCGACGGGCTGATCGAGCGGCTCGCGACCCAGGGGGTGCCCACCGCGGTGCACTACCCGGTGCCGCTCAATGATCAGCCGGCGTTTGCCGACACCCCGGGGTTGGGAGAGACCCCCGTGGCCCGGCGCTTGGCCGGGCGGGTACTGAGCCTGCCCATGCACCCCTATCTCGAGGAGGCGGACCTGGTCCGAATCGCCGATGCGGTGGCCGCGGGTGCCGGACTCTGAGCGGCATTGGCCGAGGCTGCGGTGATGTTCCCTGCGTGGAGGCCGACCGCGCGCAATGGGGGCGGGGTGCCCTTGGCCCAGTCGTTGCGCGCACTTATCCTCCTCGCCCTGGCGGGGCTGGGCGGCTGCGGGCCGGCGCCCACCCTCGCCGGTCTGGACCTGGACTCGATCCGGCTGCCGCCCGGCTTCCACATCGGGCTCTATGCCGCCGAGGTCCCCAATGCGCGCTCGCTCGCGCTCGGGGAGCGCGGCACCCTGTTCGTTGGTACCCGAACCGACGGTCGGGTGCTGGCCCTGCGCGATGGGGACGGCGATGGGCGGGCGGAGGCGCGCTGGACCCTGGCGCGGGACCTCGACATGCCCAACGGGGTGGCCTTTCACGCCGGCAGCCTGTACGTGGCGGAGAGCGGGCGGGTGCTGCGGTTCGATCGCATCGAGGATCGGCTGGATGATCCGCCGCCCCCCGTCACCGTCGCGGAGCTCCCTGCCTACCGCCATCACGGCTGGCGCGAGCTGGCGGTGGGCCCCGACGGCAAGCTCTACATCGCCATGGGCGCACCCTGCAATGTCTGTGAGCCCGATGAGCTGGGTAGCATCTGGCGCCTGAACCTCGACGGCACGGGGCGGGAGATCTATGCCCGGGGTGTGCGCAACAGCGTGGGCCTCGCCTGGCACCCCGAGACCCGGGAGCTCTGGTTTACCGACAATGGACGCGACTGGCTCGGCGATGAGTCCCCACCCGATGAGCTCAATCGCGCCTCCGCGGCGGGGCAGCACTTCGGCTTTCCCTATTGCCACGGCGGAGACGTGCCCGACCCCGAGCTCGGCACCGCCCACCCCTGCGGTGAGTTCGTCCCGCCGGTGCAGCGCCTCGGCGCGCATGTGGCCTCGCTGGGGCTGCTGTTTCTCACCGGCGGGAAGCTGCCGGCGGCGTACCGCGGTCAGGTGCTGATCGCCGAGCATGGTTCCTGGAACCGCTCTACCCCGGTCGGCTACCGGATCTCTCTGGTCAGACTCGCGGGCAACCAGGCGGTCGCCTACGAGCCCTTCGCCACCGGTTGGCTGAACCGCGACGGTAGTGCCTGGGGCCGGCCGGTGGATCTACTGCAGCTCCCAGACGGCTCGCTCCTGGTCTCCGACGACCGCGCCGAGGCCATTTATCGGATTCATTACCGAAGCCCCTGATCCGGGACCCGATCCCCGGCGGGCCCTGCAGTAGAATAGCGCCCAGTTCCCGCTCAGGATCCCCTGGAGAGCCCCATGCCCGAATATCGCTCCCGCACCACCACCCACGGCCGCAACATGGCCGGCGCCCGCGCCCTGTGGCGGGCCACCGGCATGAAGGACGGGGATTTCGACAAGCCCATCATCGCCATCGCCAACTCCTTCACCCAGTTCGTACCGGGACACGTGCATCTGAAGGACCTGGGCCAGCTGGTGGCCCGTGAGATCGAGGCGACCGGCGGCGTGGCCAAGGAGTTCAACACCATCGCCGTGGATGACGGCATCGCCATGGGCCACGGCGGCATGCTCTATTCCCTGCCCAGCCGCGACCTGATCGCCGACAGCGTGGAGTACATGGTTAACGCCCACTGCGCCGATGCGCTGGTGTGTATCTCCAACTGCGACAAGATCACCCCGGGCATGCTGATGGCGGCCCTGCGGCTCAACATTCCCGCGGTGTTCGTCTCCGGTGGCCCCATGGAGGCGGGCAAGGCCCGGATCGGGGGCCAGGAGCTGCACCTGGATCTGGTGGATGCGATGGTGCAGGCGGCCAATGCCGCGGTGAGCGATGCGGACGTGGCCATCTACGAGCGCTCCGCTTGCCCGACCTGCGGCTCCTGCTCCGGCATGTTCACCGCCAACTCCATGAACTGCCTCACCGAGGCGCTGGGCCTAAGCCTGCCGGGCAACGGCTCGCTCCTGGCCACCCACGCGGATCGTCGGGCGCTGTTCCTCGAGGCGGGTCGTCTCATCGTCGGGCTGGCCCGGCGCTACTACGAGGGGAACGACGAGCGGGTTCTGCCGCGGCAGATCGCCGGCTTCCAGGCCTTCGAGAATGCCATGAGCCTGGACATCGCCATGGGGGGTTCCACCAATACGGTGCTCCATCTGCTAGCCGCCGCCCAGGAGGCGGGGGTCGAGTTCAGCATGGCGGATATCGACCGGCTGAGCCGCCAGGTCCCGAACCTGTGCAAGGTGGCCCCCTCCACGCCGATCTACCACATGGAGGATGTCCACCGAGCGGGTGGGGTCATCGGCATCCTCGGTGAGCTGGATCGGGCCGGACTGCTCCATCGCGAGGTGCCCACCGTGCACAGCGCCACCCTCGGCGAGGCCCTCGCGCGCTGGGACGTTGCCCAGACCCAGGAGGAGCGCGCCAAGACCCGCTACCTGGCCGCGCCGGGTGGGGTGCCCACCCAGGTGGCGTTCAGTCAGGCCCAGCGCTGGCCCGAGCTGGACCTGGACCGCTCGGGAGGCTGCATCCGCGACCTTGCCCATGCCTACTCCCGCGACGGTGGACTCGCCGTGCTCTACGGCAACCTCGCCGAGCAGGGCTGCATCGTCAAAACCGCCGGAGTGGACCCCGCGAATCTGGTATTCAGCGGTCCGGCGCGGGTGTTCGAAAGCCAGGAGGCCGCGGTCGAGGCCATCCTCGGTGATCGGATCGAGCCAGGGGCGGTGGTGGTGATCCGCTACGAGGGCCCCAGGGGCGGGCCAGGCATGCAGGAGATGCTCTATCCCACCAGCTACCTCAAGTCGAAGGGACTGGGCAAGGCCTGTGCCCTGATCACCGACGGCCGCTTCTCGGGTGGTACCTCGGGGCTCTCCATCGGTCACGTCTCCCCCGAAGCCGCCGAGGGGGGCGCCATCGGCCTGGTGCAGGAGGGCGACCCCATCGAGATCGACATCCCCCGCCGGCACATTGGAGTCGCCGTCGCGGCGACGGAGCTCACGCGCCGGCGACAGGCGATGGAGGCGCTGGGGGATCAGGCTTGGCGACCCGCCGGCCGGCAGCGCTCGGTGAGCCAGGCCTTGCAGGCCTACGCGGCGATGACCACCTCAGCCTCCCGGGGTGCGGTGCGCGACGTCTCCCAGCTCAAACGCTGAAGCTTGCCCCGGCCGGAGCGGCGCCCCGGTCCCCCTCGCGATGGGCTAGATCGAGCTCCAAGAAGATTTGCGCCGCTGGAATCGCAGGCGCGGGAGGATCAGTCCAAGGAGGACGCCAACCACGGCGACGCCGCCGCCGATCAGAAACCAGCGCTGGGCGTCGTGGCTATCGCGATCACGGCTCTGCTGCTTGATCTCCTCGTTCTGCCGGGTCAGGGTGGCTACGTTGGTACGCAGCTCATTGCGTTCCTCCGCGATGCGTACCGCATTGGCTGAGGTGTGCTTGATGGTGGCCAGCTCCTGCTCAAGCCGCTGTTTATCCGCCTTGACCTGCTCGTAATCGGTCTTGAGGGTGTTGTGCTCGGTCCGCAGGCTTGCCAACTGGGTAGCCATTTGATCCGGCGCCTGCTGCAGCTCGGCCAGCTTGACCTGGGCCACGGCGAGGCGCTCCCGCGCCGGCGGCTCGTCCTGCAACTGGCTGGTGAGCACATACCCCTCGAGGCCGCCATCGAGGCGAACCAGGGAATATCCGGTCTTGGTATCGACGCTGCGCACCTGGACCGGGGTTCCGGTCGCGAGCATGCGGGCGATGCGGTGGCCGGCGGTTGCCCCGCTGCGCACGGGCACGGTGGTTTGGTCGGTGATGTAGCGGGTCTCCGCCGCCGCGAGATCGAGCGTCAGTAAGCCGATCAAGAGCACAAGGATCTTTTTCACGGGTACCTCGAGATTCTGGGCGATGCGCGCCGGAGCGGGCGGGGTCCGGTTCATGTTTCCACCCCGCCGATCAGCAGGAGCTCCAACAGGGCCTTCTGGGCGTGCAACCGGTTCTCCGCCTCGTCCCACACCACCGCTTGGGGGCCATCGATCACCTCGGCGGTGACCTCCTCCCCCCGGTGGGCGGGCAGGCAGTGCATGAACAGCGCCTCGGGATGGGCGCGGGACATGAGCGCCGCGTCGACCCGGAAGCCGGCAAAGGCGCGGGCCCGCTCCGCCTGCTCCGATTCCTGGCCCATGCTGGCCCAGACGTCGGTGACGACCAGGTCAACCCCCTCGGCGGCGGCGATGGGGTCGCGTAGGATCTCGCAGCGCCCCGCGGCGGCCTGCAGCACCGCGGCCTCCGGCTCGTAGCCCTCGGGGCAGGCAATGCGAAGACGGAAGTCGAGCTGTGCCGCCGCGTTGATGTAGGAGTGGCACATATTGTTGCCGTCTCCAACCCAGAGCACCGTCTTGCCGGCGATATCGCCCCGGTGCTCCAGGTAGGTCTGCATGTCGGCGAGCAACTGGCAGGGATGGAAGCGGTCGGTGAGGCCGTTGATGACCGGGACCAACGAGTGCGCGGAAAAGCGCTCCACCTTGCTGTGCTCGAAGGTGCGAATCATGATCGCATCCACCATGCGCGAGAGCACCCGCGCGCTGTCCTCGATGGGCTCACCACGGCCGAGCTGGGTATCGCGGGGAGAGAGGAACAGTGCGTGCCCGCCGAGCTGGGTCATCCCCACCTCGAACGACACCCGGGTGCGGGTGGAGGACTTCTCGAAAATCATCGCCAAGGTGCGGTTGACGAGGGGGTGGTAGCGTTCGCCGCGCCGCTGCATCGCCTTCAGCTCGCTGGCGCGGCGTAGCATCCGCCGCAGCTCCTCGGGGGCGAGGTCCCGCAGGGTGAGGAAATGCCGGGGCGGTGGGGTTTCGGTGGTGGCCACGGGGATTCGTCTCCGCTTGCAGTGGTAGCCTCAGACTGTGCCCAGGAAGCGCAGGATCAGATCGCTAAGCCGCGAAATGAGCAGTTGCGCGTCCTCGTCGGTGAGCACGAGCGGCGGCAACAGGCGAATCACCCGTTCGGCGGTCACGTTGATCAGGAGCCCCGCCGCGAGCGCCTGCTCTACCAGCTCTGCGCAGGGTCGATCGAGCTCCACGCCGATCATCAGCCCCATCCCGCGCAGGTCCACCACCCCCGGCGTCGTCGCGAGGCGTTCGCGCAGACCCTGCAGGATGCGCGTCCCAAGCTCCGCCGCCCGTTCGGCGAGGCGCTCCTCGGCGAGAACCCCGAGCACGGTGGCGGCCACCCGGCAGGCAAGGGGATTGCCGCCGAAGGTGGAGCCGTGGCTGCCTGGACCGAGCACCTCGGCAGCGGGGCCCCGCGCCAGGCAGGCGCCGATGGGCATGCCATTGCCCAGACCCTTGGCCAGGGTCATCACATCGGGCAGGATTGCGTTGTGCTGGTGGGCGAACAGCCGCCCGGTGCGGCCCATTCCGGTTTGGATCTCATCGAGCATCAGCAGCCAGCCCCGTTGGTCGCAGATGACGCGCAGCTGGTTAAGGTAATCGCTGCCGGGTAGGTTGATCCCGCCTTCGCCCTGAATGGGCTCGACCAGAACCGCTACCACCTGCGGTTGGTCCTGGGCGATCTGCTCTACCGCCTCGATGTCGGCGTAAGGCACGCGCAGGAATCCTGGCACCAGCGGCTCGAAACCGGCCTGGACCTTGGGGTTGCCAGTGGCAGTGAGGGTGGCGAGGGTACGGCCATGGAAGCTGTTCTCCATGACCAGGATGTGGGGCACCTCGATCCCACACCGGTGCCCGTGCAGGCGGGCAAGCTTGATGGCGGCCTCATTGGCCTCTGCCCCGGAGTTGGCGAAGAACACCCGGTCCATCCCCGCGGCTTGGGTCAGGGCATCGCCCAACGCCTGCTGAGCGGCGATACCGTAGAGGTTGGAGGTATGCAGCAGGGTGCCCGCCTGATCGCACAGCGCTGCGCGCACCGCCGGATGGGCGTGCCCCAGGCCGCAGACGGCGATGCCCGAGAGCGCATCGAGATAGCGCTTACCTGCCGTATCCCACAGCCAGGCACCGGAGCCCCGTTGGAAGGTCACCGGCAGCCGCTTGTAGGTTGCCATCAAGGACTCGGTCATCGCGGTTGCCCAACGCTCTGAGGTGGAAAACAAAAAAGGCGGCCCCGTTTCGCGCAGAGACCACCTTTCTAACTGTCTTGAAAAGCGAATAAATACTATAAGAGGTGCGGTTCTCGCAACCTTTGCCGCCCCTTTTTGGTAGAAGCGGCGCGTAGCCGAAGCCGGTGGATGGCTCGGTGAAAGGACGCCGGAACCGCGGGAGCCGGGCTCCCGGATTCCGGTGTCGTCAGAATCGGGCCGGTGGCGGGTTTCTTCCTAGCTGGCGTACTGCTTGGCGACGAAGTCCCAGTTGATGATTCGCCAGATCTCTTCGAGGTACTTCGGGCGGGCGTTACGGTAGTCGATGTAATAGGCGTGCTCCCAAACGTCGACCGTCAGGAGCGCGGTCTTTCCAGAGGTCATTGGGGTTGCAGCGTTGGAGGTGTTCATGATATCCACCGACCCATCGGGGTTCTTCACCAGCCAGGTCCAGCCGGAGCCGAAGTTTCCGGCGGCGGATTGGGAGAACTGCTTCTTGAACTCCTGAAAGGAACCGAACTTGGTGTTCAGGGCGGCGGCCAGGGTGCCGCTGGGCTCGCCACCGCCCGGGCTCAGGCAGTTCCAGTAGAAGGTGTGGTTCCACACCTGAGCGGCATTGTTGAACACGCCACCCGAGGATCTCATGATGATCTCTTCCAGGGACAGGTTCTCGTACTCGGTACCGGGGATCAGATTGTTGAGGTTGTTGACGTAGGTCTGGTGGTGCTTGCCGTAGTGATACTCGATGGTCTCCTGGGAGATGACGGGCTCCAGTGCGTTTTTCTCGTAGGGGAGCGTTGGAAGGGAGTGTGCCATGATGGGGTGATCTCCTCGGTTGCTGAAAAATAGGGTACTCGGGTGACGGGTGGTTGCGGATCTGGCCAGGGTATCCGCGAAAATGCTGTAAAATTAGGCAGGAAAATCGGGGGAATTCTAGTGAGCGCCCTAGCCCTTTGCAATGCTGGCGATGCGAGAAGGGAAGTGGGGCCGGTTGACGAAAATGCCAAGCGGGCAGGCCCTGTGAACCTAAATTCCGTAGCCGCGGGTTGCCTGTTCTCTTCGAGCAGGCCCGGGATAGGCCCAGGTACGCTCGGTGTAGCGCCCACTCGGGGCAAAGGGCATCTGGCCGGAAGGGGGAGAATCCGGTCGTCCCGAGTCGCCTCGTGCGGCCAGGCGTATCGAGGGACTGTGTGGCTCTCGTAGTCGTATCCAATGAATCCCATCGAGCTCAGCATCTTCACCAGCCGCCTCTCGTCAATCTGTGACGAAATGGGCGCGGTTCTGCGCAACGCGGCCTTCTCGACCAACATCCGCGACCGGCTGGACTTCTCCTGCGCCCTGTTCGACGCAAACGGGGCGTTGTGCGCCCAGGCCGCCCACATCCCGGTGCATCTGGGCAGTATGGCCTTCGCCATGGCCGATGTGGTGTCCACAATGGCCTGGTCGCCGGGCGACATGGTGATCCTCAACGATCCCTTCCTCGGCGGTACCCATCTGCCCGATGTCACCCTCATCGCGCCGGTGTTTGCGCAAGGAGAGGGGGCGGCGTTCGTAGTGAATCGGGCCCACCATGCCGACATCGGTGCCGGTTCTCCCGGCTCGATGCCGGTGTCCCGCTCGCTACACGAGGAGGGGGTGGTGATCTCGCCGGTGCACCTGATCAAGCGGGGGCAGCGCGATGAGACGAGACTCAGGGAGATCCTTGGCAGGATGCGCAACCCTCTCGAAGCCCGGGGCGACTACCTGGCCCAGATCAGCGCCAACCGCGCGGGCGTGGAACGCCTCTCCGCGCTGATCGCCGAGTGGGGGCTCGTGGGTTTTCGCCAGGGGTTGACGGCCCTCAACGACTATGGCGAACGGCTGGCGCGGGATGCGCTCGCCTGCATCCCGCCCGGTACCTATCGCTTCGAGGATTGGATGGACGATGACGGCCAGGGCCGGGAGGATATCCCGGTTCGCGTCACACTGAAGGTGGGGGCCGACGCCCTGAGAGTGGATTTCACTGGCACCGCCGAGCAGGTGCCGGGCAACATCAACTGTCCCCTGGCGGTGGCCGCGGCGGGGGTGCTCTATGTGCTCCGCTGCCTGATGCCCCCCCAGACCCCAGCCTGCGCGGGAAGCTTTCGGCCGGTGCGGATCGAGGCCCCCCGGGGTTGTCTCCTCAATGCCCACTACCCGGCAGCGGTCGCCGCGGGCAATGTGGAGACTAGCAGCCGGGTGGTGGACCTGGTGCTTGGTGCCCTGGCACAGGCCCTGCCCGATCGGATCCCGGCGGCGAGCCAGGGCAGCATGAATAACCTGGCCATGGGCAGCCGGGAGGCGGGGCTTGCCTGGGACTACTACGAGACCCTGGGGGGTGGCATGGGAGCTGGTGCCCGCGGCGGCGGGCTCTCGGGGGTGCAGACCCACATGACCAACACCCTGAATACGCCGGTGGAGGTGCTCGAGACGCGCTTTCCCCTGCGGGTGCACCGCTATGCCTTGCGCCGGGGGTCGGGGGGAGAGGGCGTCCGCCGGGGCGGTGATGGTCTGGTGCGGGAGCTGGAGCTCCTCGCCCCGGCCGAGGTCACCCTGCTGACGGAGCGCCGCCGACACCCGCCCTGGGGTCTCAATGGTGCGGGGGCGGGCGCTGTCGGTCGCAACCTGTTGAACGACGTGGCGCTGCCCGGCAAGGCGGCGTTCCTGGCCGAGCCAGGGGACCGCCTGCGGATCGAGACCCCGGGCGGTGGGGGCTGGAATCCCCCGCAGGGGTGATCGAGATTTGGTTGTGCCCGCTGGACCAACGACCAGCGCGAGGAGCCTTCCATGTGTGGGATCTGCGGTGAGCTGAGACTCGATGGCCGCCCGGCCGATCTGGCGGCGATTGCGCGCATGACCGAGACCCTGGTGCGGCGCGGGCCCGATCACGGCGGCAGCTACAGCGATGGCCCCCTGGGGTTCGGTCATCGCCGCCTGGCGGTGATCGACCTCTCCCATCGGTCCAACCAGCCGCTGGTGGATCAGGAGCTCGGGCTCGCGCTGGTGTTCAACGGTACCCTCTACAACTTCAAGGCCCTGCGCAGCGAGCTCGCGGCGCTCGGTTATCACTTCTTCTCCGACGGTGATAGCGAGGTGATCCTCAAGGCCTGGCAGGCCTGGGGGGAGGACTGCCCGACCCGGCTCCAGGGCATGTTCGCCTTCGCCCTCTGGGATATGCGCCGGCAGGTGCTGTTCCTGGCCCGCGATCGGCTCGGGATCAAGCCCCTGTACTGGAGCGCCGACGGGCGTCGGTTCCGCTTCGCCTCCAGCACCCAGGCCCTGATCGCGGGGGGTGGGGTGGACACGGCCATCGATGCGGTGGCGTTGCACCACCTCTTGACCCTGCACGCGGTGGTCCCTGCCCCGCGCACGGTACTGGCCGGTGTGCGCAAGCTCGAGCCCGGTCACAGCCTGCGCCTGGGGCCGGCCGGGGAGCCGGTGGTGCGCCCCTACTGGCGTCTCACCGCCACCCGTCCCGAGCCGGACCTCGAAGAGCCGGAGTGGCTGGAGGCCATCCATACCAGCCTGCGCGAGGCGGTGCGCCGCCGCAGCGAGGTGGCGGACGTCCCAGTGGGCGTGCTGCTCTCCGGGGGGTTGGATTCGAGCCTGCTGGTGGCGTTGCTCGCCGAGGCAGGGGTGTCGGACCTGCGAACCTTTTCGGTGGGGTTCGAGGACACCCCAGAGGAGGCGGGCAGCGAGTTCCAGTACTCCGATCAGGTGGTGGCACGCTATGGGACCCGCCACCGAAAGTTTCACGTCCGCAACGCCGAGGTCCTGCCGCGCCTGCCCGAGGCGGTGGATGCCATGACCGAGCCCATGTTCGGTCAGGATGCCATCGGCTTCTACCTGCTCGCCGAGCAGGTGTCCCGCGAAATCAAGGTAGTGCAGTCGGGACAGGGGGCCGACGAGGTATTCGCCGGTTACTTCTGGTACCCGCGGATGCAGACCGACACCTCCGCAAGCGCGCTGGAGCGCTTTCGCCGTCACTACTTCGACCGCGACCATGCCGAGTATCTGCGCCTGGTCAGCCCCGAGTACGGGGGCGAGGATTACACCTCCGCCACCATCGCCGAGCGGCTCGCCGAGCCCGGCGCCGACACCTTCATGGATGCGGTGCTGCGGCTCGATGTCACCACCCTGATCGTGGACGACCCGGTGAAGCGGGTGGACAATATGACCATGGCCTGGGGCCTGGAGGCCCGGGTGCCGTTCCTGGACCAGAACCTGGTGGAGCTGGCTGCCCGTTGTCCGCCGGCGCTCAAGCTCAAGCAAGGGGGTAAGTATCCACTCAAGGCGCTGGCGCGGGGCCTGCTGCCGGATGCGGTGATCGATCGCCCCAAGGGGTATTTCCCGATGCCCGCGCTGAAGTACGTACGCGGTCCCTTCCTCGAGTTCATGCGCGAGACCCTCTGCTCGCGCCCCTGCCGGGAACGGGGCCTGTATCGGCGGGACTACGTGGATCGGCTCCTCGCCGCCCCCGACCTGTACCACACCCGCATCCAGGGCAATAAGCTGTGGCATCTGGCGGTTCTGGAGCTCTGGCTGCAGCGACAGGTGGATGGCCGGGGCTGACTTGAAAACCCCGGCCGCGTCCAGATATCACCAGCTTGTCACTCACTGGCGAGCATCGAGCGAGGTTTCCCGATGGACGTTATGGATCGTATTCGTGAACAGGTTGAGCAAAACCCGATCATCATCTACATGAAAGGGACGCCCCAGTTTCCCATGTGTGGCTTCTCCATGCGGGCCGCGGCGGCGCTACAGGAGTGCGGGGTACCTTTCGCCTACGTGAATGTGCTGCAGGATGCCGAGATCTTCGAGAACCTACCGCGCTTCGCCGACTGGCCAACCTTCCCCCAGGTCTACGTGGATGGTGATTTGATCGGCGGCTGCGACATCACCCTCGAGCTTCACGCCAAGGGCGAGCTCAAGGGGCTACTGGAGGCGGCGGCCACCAAGGCGAAGGGCGCGGAGGGATCCGCCGACGGGGTCTGAGACGCCGGGCCTATTCCTGGGATGCCGGGGTCTTGTGGCCGAGCCAGGGTTTGTCCGGGACGAGGGCATCCCAGCGGTTGACGATGGTACAGAAGAGCTCGGCGGTCTTGGTGGCGTCGTAGATCGCGGAGTGGGCCTCTCGATGATCCCAACCCAGGTGCGCGAGCTGGGAAGCGCGCGCGAGCACCGTCTGGCCGAGGGCAAGCGCCGAGAGGCTCACCGTGTCGAGGGTGCTGAAGGAATGGAATGGGTTGCGCTTGCAGCCGGTGCGCGCGACGGCAGCCCGGAGGAAGGCGAGGTCGAAGGGTGCATTGTGTCCCACCAGGATGGCCTTGGTGCAGCCGTTATCTTTCACCGCCTGCCGAACCGGGGTGAAGACGTAGCGCAGGGCTTCGCGCTCGGTTTTGGCGTCGCGGAAGGGATGAAAGGGATCGATGCCGGTGAAAGCGAGCGCGCGGGGGTCGATGTGAGCGCCGGGAAAGGGGGCGACGTGGCAGGCCACCAGGTCACCGGGGCGCAGGCGGCCTTCCTCGTCGATTCCGACGACCACGGCGGCAATCTCGAGCAGGGCGTCGCGCTCCGCATCGAACCCACCCGTCTCCACATCCACCACCACCGGGAGAAACCCGCGGAAACGCTGGCTGATGGCAAGGGGGCTGGCGGAGTGTGGCATGGCCTGGCATCATAGCGGAAAGGTGTCGGATTATCGAATCGGGGGCAGAGTGAATAGGGTCCAGGGGGCAACCTCGAGCCAGCGGGCGCGCGGAAGCTCACCGATGCGTTGGTCGCGCCCGGTGTTCCTCTGCGCGCAGTCGTTGTGGCTGTGGCTGTTATGGGCTGGGGGTTTGCCGGCCGATCCTATCCCCTTCGCCGAGGGGCGGTTGTTTCGCCTGGAGCGTGCCGAGGTGCGTCCGAGCTACCTGTTCGGTACCCTGCATGCGGATGACCCTGAGGTGGTCCGACTGCCCGAGGCGGTCGAGACGGCCCGGCGCCAGGCCGATACCCTGGTGATCGAGGTCGTGCCCGATGCCGAGGCAGTCCTCCGCGCCATGGTCGCCATGGCCTTCACCGATGGCCGCACCCTCCGGGATGCGGTCGGCCCAGAGCTCTACCAGCAAACCTTGCGGGCCACGGCGCGGCTCGGAATGGGCGAGGAGGCGGTTCGGGACCTCAAACCCTGGGCCGTGGCCACCCTGTTGAGTGTGCCACCCTCTGCTACCGGCGAGTTCCTGGAGCGGCGCCTATACGCCTCGGCGCTTGCGGAGGGACAAACCGTCGCGGGCCTGGAGAGCATCGAGGAGCAGCTCGGGGTGTTCGAGGGTTTATCGGCAGAGATGCAGAAGGCGCTGCTCGCCGATGCCCTGGAGGAGCAGGAAAACCTCGACGAGATCTACCTCAAGCTGCGGGAGACCTATCTCCGCGGCGACCTCGCCGGTCTGCTGCGACTCAATGCGGAGTACCTCCAAGGCAGTGATCCCGGATTGCGTCGCTACTTTGAGGAGGTGGTGATCGATGGCCGAAACCGGCGCATGGCGGAGCGTTTGGCGCCGACCCTCGGGTGCGGCAGCGCCTTCGTTGCCGTCGGCGCCCTGCATCTACCCGGCGAGGCCGGCATGCTTCGACTTCTGGCCGAGCAAGGCTGGTCGGTCGAGCGGGTACACTAGCGGGCACTCGATGCGGCCTTCTGTGCTAACATCGCGGCGCATTTGGGGCCGCCGAAAACACCCCACGCCCCCGGAGGGTCCGCTCATGCGCGCTCACCCCGCAGCCCACTCCCGCCTCCTGTTGCCCCTGGTAGCGCTGCTGCTACTGGCCGGCTGCGCCTCATTGCCCGATGACTATCGCGACCCGCGAGACCCCTGGGAGCGCTATAACCGGGGCATGTACCAGTTCAATACCGATTTTGACAACGCCTTCCTCAAACCCCTCGCCAAGGGATATAAGGCGGTGGTTCCCGATCCTCTCGACAAAGGCATCACTAACTTCTTCAACAACCTGGCGGATATCACCTCGGCTGCCAACAATCTACTCCAGTTCAAGCTGTCGCGGGCGGCGTCCGACGTAGGGCGTCTGGCGGTCAATTCCACCGCGGGGCTGCTGGGCTTCATGGACGTGGCGAGCAATGTCGGGCTCCCCAGCTACAAGGAGGATTTTGGCCAAACCCTGGGCTACTGGGGGTTACCCCCAGGGCCCTACTTCGTGCTACCGCTGCTGGGTCCAAGCACGGTGCGTGAAACAGTGGGTGTTGCGGGTGACCTTTACACGGACCCCTTATTCCTCGATCGATTAGTCGACCTGGGCCCGGATAGGGTCTTATGGGGACTCGCTGCGCTGCGCCTGATTGACCGGCGGGCGGATCTCCTCACCGCCACCAAGCTGCTGGACGAAGCCGCGCTCGATCCCTACATCTTCGTGCGCGACGCCTATCTGCAGCGGCGCCGTAGTCTGGTCTACGACGGCAACCCGCCGAAGGATGACTACGACGAGCTGTGGAACCCCGAGGTCCCGGCGTTGGAGGCGGATAAGCCCCAGTAAGCCGCCGCTCGGATCTGGCCGCGGAGGGGGCGTCGCGACCCCCTCGGGGGTTGTGAAGGGATCCGCTGCGCGACCCGTTCAAAATCGTTCGGTCCTCGTACATCCCTTCGCGTTGCTGCCCCAGCGGTCTCGGGGCTTCGCTCCAGCGTCCCTCGGGCTCACGACGATTCTCCGCCCACCGCTCAGGGGACCAGCGTCCAGGCGATTTCTTCCTGCGCGCGCAGCCCCACCACCCGTTCTCCCCCCAGATCATAGCTACCCGGAACCCACCAGGGTTTCCGCTGCAGGGTGAGGATTTCGCGGTTTCGTGGTAAGCGGTAGAAATCCGCGCCGTGGAAACTGGCGAAGGACTCGAGCCGCCCGAGCGCGCCCTCCTGATCGAAGGCCTCGGCATAGAGCTCAAGGGCCGCATGGGCGGTAAAGCAACCGGCGCAGCCTTGGGCGCACTCCTTGCTCTTAAGGCTGTGGGGGGCACTGTCAGTTCCCAGGAAGAACTTCGGGTTACCCCCGGTGGCGACCGAAATCAGAGCCCGTCGGTGTCGCTCCCGCTTGAGCACCGGCAGGCAGTAGTAGTGGGGGCGGATGGCACCCGCCAGCATAGCGTTGCGGTTGTAGAGCAGGTGATGGGCGGTGAGGGTGGCCGCGACCGTTGCGGGCGCCTGCTCGACGAATCGGACGCCATCCTCGGTGGTGACGTGCTCGAGTACCACCCGAAGCCCCGGGAAGTCGCGGACGATCCGACTCAGATGCCGCTCGATGAACCAGCGCTCGCGGTCGAAGATGTCGATTTCCGGGTCCGTGACCTCCCCGTGCACCAGCAGCGGAAGGTCCGCATGCTGCATGGCTTCGAGAACACCATAGATGTTGTCGAGGCGGGTGACGCCCGAGTCGGAATTGGTGGTGGCGCCCGCCGGGTAGAGTTTAGCGGCAAACACCACCCCGCTTGCAACGGCGCGCGCGATCTCCGCCGGTGGGAGATTGTCCGTGAGGTAGAGCGTCATCAGCGGCGCGAAAGAGGTCCCCGCGGGTAGGGCCTGGAGGATTCTCTGGCGGTAGGCCAGGGCACCTTCGGTGTCGATAACCGGCGATCGCAGGTTGGGCATCACGATGGCGCGCGCAAAGCGGGCGGCCGTGTGTGGCAGGACCGAGTGCAGCAGGTCGCCGTCACGCAGGTGCAGGTGCCAGTCGTCGGGTTTGGTTAGCTGGATCCGATCGGGCGAGGGGCCATATAGGTTATGCATATCGTTTAACTGATAAAGTTTTATATTTTCAATTTTGGCATTTCAGTATGTGCTTATATTATGTACCTCAACAGCACGAAACAGTGCTCTGACAAACCCACTTGCTGCTCAACACTAACTTTTGGAGATCCATAAATGAACAAGCTTGCTACTGCCGCCGCTCTCGCCGC
>Ga0208980_10000620_pt1 | contig 20444 bp, 18 predicted proteins | sample WetSurMetagenome_3_FD_187993 | JGI IMG/M metagenome (GOLD analysis project Ga0208980, IMG submission 187993) | Wetland microbial communities from Twitchell Island in the Sacramento Delta, sample from surface sediment Aug2011 Site A1 Bulk (version 2) | ecosystem: Environmental > Aquatic > Marine... | reverse complement strand
CTAGCAGCCCGTGGTGGAAGTGAAAGTTTACGCCGCGCTTTTCCAAAATGGCATTACACCCGCAAATGAGGCCGATAACCTCCTGGGGAAGCCAAATATAGTTACGATGGTCCTGGCAGAGCCCAAAATGGTCGTGAATATGCGATGAAGCTGTAAAATGAGGGCCGGGACACGGCCCTGCAAGCCTCTGGGCGTGCCAAAGCCAACCATGGCACGCATCAGGAAGCCAAGATTCAGAGCGCTCACATGAATCAAAACACGCTTAAGAATATTTGTCCTGCCGCGCAGATGAGTGCGGCGCATACCCCCAGTGCGATAAAGGTGGGCAAAGGGACGTTCCAAACGCTCTCCTCGCCGACGGAGCAGAGCTTTGCCTCGCTCTCCTCGAACGCGTCGGCGATTGCCGTAAACCGCGTTCCGCGCTTTATCATTACCGCGCCAGCGGCGCCGTCGTTGTTTGGGTTCCGAGATGTAGCTTCGCAGCCCAAGCCGCTCAAGGTCAACAATCCGTTCTGTGCTGTGATAACCTTTGTCGGTAACAACCTCTTCAATGCCTTTATTTTCCGGCAGGACAGCTTCCACTTGTTCGGCAGCTGTGATCAGAGTTTCAATCATCGTGGTGGTATCACCCTTGTCAGCAGGTTGCACTGTGACCCCGATGACCACACCCGTATCCAGGTCGACCGCACGCTCTGTTTTGTGCGCAAAATGTGTGCGCCCGTCTTTCATTCTGGTGATGCGCGCATCCGGATCGTGCGGGTGCGTCCAGTCTTGATTAGAGCCTTTCTTCGCCCGCTTGCGATCCAGGCGAGCCAGGTCTTCCCGGGTCGGTGTCTCAATACCGGATTCCTTAGCGAGCTTGGTCAGGAATTCTTGATAATTTTCGCCCGAGTCACGGCGCACAATGCTCCGAAGTGCGGCGTTGGCTTTGAGTGTCGTTGCATCGATACCGATGGTTTTTCCCTTCAGCAGTCCTCCCTCGGCAACCCTTTGCAGAACCCATGTAAACACAGCCTGATGAGTTTCAAGATCTATCAGCCGACGCGTGCGCGAAATTGTCGAGTGATTGGGAGGCGCTTCCGTCAATGCCAGCATCATAAACTCTCTCAGCGCCAGCGAATCTGCCGCGCGCCAAGCAATGCCCCGTTCAGAATCCAGACCCTCGAAATAACCAATCAGCAGCAGGCGGAAGTAAATGCCGGGAGCCAGTCCGGGTCGTCCCATCCTCGGCGCATAAAATTTCGCGCACAGCTTCTCGACGAAGTCATCAAACCCTTGCTGAGTCAGGATGGAATTAAGCCGTCGATAGAATGGATGCGCCGGCGTCGTTGGCATTTGGTCGGTAGGAATCCACAGTGTTTCTTGCCGTTCATGCTTGCTTTTTCCCATTGTCATGGAAGACATTTTAATAGCAGTGCACTAATAGAACAATATGCTATTTCCTATATTTATCGACTTTCACCACGGGCTGCTAGGCCTTGCAGCGCTTTTTGCACTGGGCGGCATCCTCATGCCGGCAGTCCAACATTTGATTCTGCTGGGCGTCGGGGAGTAGGTACCGGCTATTTCGCTGCTTTTGATTGGGTGAAGGTGCAGCTGTTCAGGCTGCTGGATCTGCGGTGAGGCATGTGACCGCGGACACTCATGAAGCGTAATCCCCCTTCGCCGTGGGTGCTAGTCGACAAGCTGGTCATAGGTTGCATAAATCTTGGGTAGTTCGGGGTTCGGCTGCAGAGGAAAGCAAAGTAGCTCAGTGGGAGGAGCAATAAAGCCGCTGCTGATACTACCCCTGTGGTATAGGGTCGACCACAGTGACCTGCCCGGTGGGACGGTAGCGCTGAACTCCATCGCTGGCCGAAGGGGTCGACAACTGGCAGACAGAAGGGTGCATGGCCACAGGATTTATTTGGTGCTTCTGCTGCGATCACGGCCAAGATGGAGGATAATCCGATCATTGGAGGCTTACCGAAGCCATAAAATGCGCTCAAATTTTACATATAGATGCATTATACATCTATCGCATATAATCATTTCTCGGAGCAACCGGGGTTTTCTGCATTTGAACAGCTTGATTCAAATTGAATCTGCATCTGTTCATTTTAAATCTTCGAAGTGGAAGACTTTAGTAAGAGACGTTGCTCAGGAGGCTGGATTTGGCTAAACGACCCTGCAAACGCCATGGACGAGAGTACCCATGCACCTGTGCCATGGGCAACCTGTATCGATTTGTTGAGCCGGTGGTTCTACTTCTCTTGAAAAAAAAGGGGAAATCCTACGGCTACGACTTGTCCATTGATTTGCAAACTTATGCTTTGACCGACGCCGAAATTGAACGTGCCGCTCTCTATCGCGTCCTCCGCCAATTAGAGGTGAACGGCAACGTTACCTCGGAATGGGATGTCAAGGAGGGCGGCCCAGCCCGGCGTGTCTATAAGCTAACCGCAAAGGGAAAGGCACACCTCGACGAATGGGCGACAGTCTTGGATCACGTTTCCGCGTCCATGTCTCGATTTGTAAGAGCAGTCAGAACCATGCGCGACCCCAATTCAGCAAAGCCTATCAGGCGGCGCGGCAGAAGCATCTGAGCCTGTGAATCTCTCCAGCTGACGTGAAAAAGGAAACAAAGCGAATAGGAATCGATTTGTGTAAGAAGTATGGGGATGAGCAGTTCAAGGGCACCGAACTTAGTCATAAGTTGCTTCGGCAGGTCTACGAACAATTCGAAAGGGAGTATAGCAGCGTGCTGTGCAAAGATATCAAGGAGAAGACAAACCATGAATGCTCTAAAGTAGTGGGTAAGGGAGCAAGGTGGACAGCTGAAGTCCTGCTGAAGCAATTCACAGATTTTAAGTAAGCATAAAAAGCGAGAATTGAATCGGGGCAGAGCTCTCAGTGGAAGCACTCGCTCCGATGGAGAATTGTCGAGAGGATCTTGTTACCTCCCAATAGGTTCAAAGTGAGACCGTTTGGGGACCGATCAACCGGCGTGGTGTGTGCCAGGAGGGCCCGATATTTTTATGGTGGGAATCAAATTAGTTCATCCAACACTGCAATGTCCTGCTCGGGAGCAGGCGGCCGTGATTATTTTATGCAACAGCTATTGCATTGATTCGCATGCAGCACTATATTTTGGCTAACATGGGAATTGGGTATCCTCGAAGAAGCAAATGGGTCCTTAGCATCTTCCTTGTCATTCTTTGCTGCGTTATTTTATTCGGAGAAATCCATAGCGTACTGGGACACACTCAGTTCGTTCCATCATTTGCCGCTAAGCCTTTTGAATGCGGCAACTCATCTGTTCTGCAACTCCTGTCTGCCGAGCAAGAACACGGCGATTCTTCCTGCAGTCTTTGCTGTTTCTGTAAACTTTTAGACCAAAGCCTAATGCCGCAGACTGATTGTCTTTTTGATTCTTCCTTTGCCCTCCAAGCTGTGCTTATCCAACAGCCCTGCCTAGTGCGGACGAGCAAGCTTACCAAGGGGAATCGAGATCCTCCTCAAGCCTGACATCGGCTCCGAATTGTAGCAAACTCATCTGAAATCCCGTTGACCAAGCTCCACGAATCTTAATTCGTAAGATGTCATGTTTTATCTGTGAAGGAGAATCCAAATGAGATATTTGACACTAGCAATCGTGGTGTTTCCATTTGCAATGCCGCTTTTCGCGCAGGAAAACACCAAACCCCAAGCACTGGAGCAGCCTGATATCTCAGTTCTCACGCAAAAGATCCGTGACCTTGAAGACCGACTAATTGCAATGGAGGCACAGATACACCAGCTCAAAGATCAACAGGCTGCGGGGCTAACGGTTCCCGTTGCTGGGGCAGGCACGCCGGCACCCGCTGGAGTTCCGCCCCCGACTGCTGCTGCTCCAATGCCCGATCAAGGGGTTGCTTCGACAGGCACATCCGCCCAGCAGTCAGTTGTTTTGGGGGGTGCCGGGGGTAATGCGGCCAAGGTGCTGAACCCCGATATCGGCGTGATCGGAGACTTTATCGGCGTTGCCGGACATAACCCCGTGCAACCTTCGCCCTCGCTGCAAATGCACGAATCGGAAATCAGCCTGCAAGCGATTCTCGATCCCTATGCGCGCGGCGACTTCTTCCTTTCTTTCGGGGAAGATGGTGTCAACCTGGAAGAGGGGTACATCACATTTACGGCATTACCAGCCGGTTTTGTGGTAAAGGCGGGGAAAATTCGCTCGGCCTTCGGGAAGGTGAATACAATGCATAACCACGTGCTCCCCTGGGTCGATCGTCCACTGGTAACCTACAACTTGGTGGGAGGCGAGGATGGGATTAACGATGCCGGATTCTCGATTCAGCGCATCCTGCCGGCGCCCAAGGAGATTTTTCTGGAGGCAACGGGGCAGCTTTTCCGGGGCGATTCGGCGGATGTATTCACGGCATCGAACAAGAACGATTTAAGCCAGGTCGCCCATTTGCGAGGGTACAAAGATGTCACTGAATCGACCAATCTCGATCTTGGTGTCTCTTATGCCCGCGGCCATAACGACCTTGGGAGCAATTTCCTAACCCAGCTCTACGGGATAGATGCCACGGTGCGGTGGAAACCACTGCGCAGGTCCATTTATAATTCATTCGTCCTCCGCAGCGAATTTATCTGGAGCCAGCGCCAGCAGCTTCCGCTAGAGCAACGTGCCTTCGGACTTTTTGCATCTGCCGACTACCAGTTGGGGCGGCGCTGGCTCTTGGGCGGACGCTACGATCGCTCCAACCGCAGCCGGTTTGCCAACGATACAGACGAGGGCGGTTCGCTGGTGCTCACCTATCAGCCGAGCGAATTCAGCCAGGTGCGCGGACAGTATCGTTTTACGCGCTATGAAGGCAACATTGACACCCATGAATTGTTGATGCAGCTGCAATTTTCTTTGGGAGCCCACGGGACACACCCTTTTTAGGAGAGGCGCATGAAGAAGACAAAGAACTATGCAGGTTTTGTGATTGATCTTCTGTTCGGGTTACTGATTTGTGCCGCGGCGCCGCCAATGGGGGCCGCGACAAAGAAGTTGAACGTAGTTACTTCTACCGCAGACATGGCGGCCCTAGCCCAAGAGGTGGGGGGCGACAAGATCAGCGTTGAGTCCATAGCCAAAGGCTACCAGGACCCCCATTTCGTTGAAGCCAAGCCCAGCTTTCTGTTGAAGCTGCGCCAGGCCGACTTATTGATCAGCGTCGGGTTACAGCTGGAAACCGGGTGGCTGCCGCCGCTGATTACCCAGAGTGGGAATCCGCGAATCCAGGTGGGGGCGCCAGGCTATTTGGATGCCTCGCAGTTTTCCGAGATCTTGGATATCCCCCAGGGCACGGTGACACGCGCCGAGGGCGATGTCCACCCCCTCGGCAACCCTCACTATTGGCTCGATCCCGACAATGGGCGGCGGATCGCCCGCGGAATTGCCAATAAGCTGGCGGATCTTGATCCGGGCGAAACCGCATATTTCCAGCGACAGTTTCAGGACTTTGACAAGCGCCTAAGCGCGGCGGAGCAAAGGTGGGATGCCGAGATGAAGCCGTATCGCGGACTGAAGATCATTACCTATCACCGTTCATTCCCAAACTTCGCCAAGCATTTTGGATTAGAAGTCATCGGATACGTGGAGCCGCGACCGGGCATTCCGCCGACGCCCAGTCACACGATCGAACTGATCCAGCTGATCAAGCGCGAGAACTGCAAAGCGGTGCTGGTGGAACCCTATTTCGATCTGAAAACGCCGCAGTCGATCGGGCGCGAGAGCGGGGCTCAAGTCGTTGTGTATCTGCCCTCCGTCGGCGGGGAGAAACAGGTCACGACTTACTTTGAGCTTTTCGATTACGATATCGAATTGCTGATCAAAGCCTTCCAGTCCAGTCATTAAGGAGCACTATGGAAATCCTTTCATTTTTGGTCGCGCCATTTCTTGCCAGCCTGATCCTGACCGGCATCCATGCCTACCTGGGTGTGCATGTGGTGGAACGCGGCGTCATCTTCGTGGACCTGGCGCTGGCGCAGATCGCTGCGTTGGGCGCTACAATTGCCATCCTGGTCGGCGTGGACCCGCATGGCGTCGGCGCGTATTGGTTAAGCCTGGCGTTTACCTTCGTTGGGGCGGCTCTTTTTACGTTCGCTCGTACGCGGCGCAGTCATATCCCCTTGGAGGCTTTTATCGGGATTGCTTACGCCGTAGCCTCAGCAACCGCCATTCTCGCCATGAGCAAAGCGACAGGTGAGACAGAGCACCTCAAGGACATGCTCGTGGGGAACATTCTGGCTATCTCCATGCATGATGTCCTAAAGACGGCAGTGCTGTATGGTGTGGTCGGGGCCTTTCACTATATTTTCCGAAAGCAGTTCCTGTTGATTTCGACCAATCCGGCGGCAGCCGAAGCTGGCGGGCTCAAGATTCGTTCCTGGGATTTTCTGTTTTATGCATCATTTGGCTTCGTAGTGACTTCCTCGGTCGCGATTGCAGGTGTCTTGCTGGTGTTCTGCTACCTGGTGGTTCCTTCAGTCGGCGCCATGCTGTTTGCAGACAGTATTGGAAGGCGTCTCGCAATCGGCTGGACCATGGGGACCCTGGTATCGGCGCTCGGCATCTATTTTTCCGTTCTCTTCGACCTGCCCACGGGCGCGACGATCGTAGGCACATTTGGAGTTGTGCTGACCTTGATGTTCTGCATCCACCTGTTGTATTTCCAGGCCAGAAATAACCACCGTCTTAGAGGCGCAACCTCGGTGGAACGCCCCCAAGAGAGAATGTGATTCTGGTGCCGAAAATGAATATTTGATTGAGCCTGTACTTGTGAGAGGACCATGGTTGCAATTAATTATGGCAAGCAATATAAACTCGCATAAAATTTCCTCCAACCACATCATATTGACTATTAAAATGAATAAAAAGAAAGGAGAACGTTATGAATTTAATTAAATCGCTAATCGGAAGACGAAAATTCCTGATCGCCGCCGGTCCGGCTTCAACGGCAGCACTGGCTTATGGAAAGGTGACAGGGGCTATTGCCCCGGGTGTTCAGCCAGGTGTCGCAGTTGCAGCAGACAAGGCCAGAACTGCTGCCATGAATGAGGTAAGTGAAAGGTACAGTCACATCCTGTCACCTCTTAAAATCGGAAATGTGGTTTTGAAGAACAGGTTGTTGTGCCCCCCATCTACCCCGTATTTTCTGCAGGGGCCTGAAAATTTTCCCTCCGAGGAGATGAGATCCTACTATGTTAACCTGGCCAGAAACGGTGCCAGTATGATCTCCGTTCGAATAATACAGAACCAGGTGAGGAAAGATCAGAAGGGGATGGGCGCGCATATGTTGATGTATGACCTGGAGGACTGCGGCGTTCAGAATTATCTCGACCAGATGATAGAAGGCATACATATCCATGGCTCCAAGGCGTGCACCAGCCTCTCCACTGGGATGGGAAGGCCCGGGGCGCCGGGCGCGCAATCGCAAAACTCCGCCGAGCAGCTGCAGAAAACCATTGAGAGCGCCGTGACACAGGCAAAGTTTTATCAAAGCCACGGGTTTGACGGATTGGAGATCAGCAGCAGGGGCAACCAGAGCATGACCATGGAGCTTTGCAAGGCGGTCAAAAAGGCGGTGCCTGACATGTTGACAATCACGGAGATTTTCGTCAAGGAGCCCTCGATCACTCAGCATACCGACGACATGTATTACAAAGTCAGCTTGGATCTTGACGATGCGGTTAAATATGCAAAGCAGCTGGACGGAATTGCAGACATCGCCATGGTGAGAATTGCGGACAGCTCCGCGGCACATCCCACCACTTGGAACATAGAAAAGGGCAAGCCCTATACCATCCGTTATGCCGAGGCTATAAAGAAGAGCGGCGCAAAGATCATCACAGCTCCCGGCGGCGGATATCAGAATTTGGATCTGATCGAAGGGTACATAGCCGGCGGAAAAACGGACATGATAACCATGGCCAGGGCATTTATCTGCGATCCTGAGTATGGCGAAAAGATTTGCGCCGGCAGGGGTGAGGAGGTGGTGCCGTGCATCCTGTGCAACAGATGCCATTATGATAACAATCTGGAGGGGCCATGGTATTCCGTGTGCACAGTGAACCCGAAGTTAGGCATCACACCGGCTGTGCGGGCGATCACCTCTCCAGGGATATCAAAGAAGGTTGCCGTAATAGGCGGGGGGCCCGCTGGCATGAGAGCGGCCATCACTGCCGCCGAAAGAGGGCATAAAGTGACGCTTTTTGAGAAGAATTCCACCCTGGGCGGACTGCTCCGTCATTCAGACTATTCCCCCTACAAATGGGCCATGAAAGACTTCAAGGATTATCTCGTCAGCCACCTGAATAAGGCGGGAGTTAACGTGGCTCTTAACACGGCAGCCACACCCGACATGATCAAAGCAAAGGGATATGACACGATCATGGTTGCAGTAGGAGCGGAGCCTGTGGTTCCCAAGATTCCCGGTGTAGACAGCCGCAATGTCTATAATGTTGTTGAGGCTTACAGCAAAGAAAAATCGATGGGCAAGAATGTGGTGGTTATCTGCAACGGGGAATTCGGGGTAGACGCGGGTATGTATCTGGCCAGGGCCGGCCACAACGTGACAATGCTGACAAGCGAGAAGGATCTTTTCCCATACTACAGGGGCCACTATACGCAATCGGTGGTAGAGGCATATAAGGATTTAAAGACCTTCAGTATCATCACCAATGGCAGAGCCACAGGCATTTCGACGGGGAGAGTAACCTACATAGATCAAAAAGGGGAAGAGCAGTCTATCCAGACAGACGACGTAGTGGTGTACGCCGGGCTTAAGCCAAAGAAGGATGAGGCCCTCAAGTTTTACGGCGCAGCCAAACAATTCTTTACTATCGGTGATTGCAGCGAGATAGGCGGCAATATCCAGAAATGCATACGCAGCGCATTCTTTGTGGCGTCGCAGGTTTGATGAAAGAAGGGTAAAAGGTGTAAGACTCAAGGTGCAAGGGAAAGGAAGCATAAAGAGTACGCAAGGCACAAGGGGAGTCAGGCTTTGATTCTTGACTATAGAAGATGTTTCCCTCTCTCCGGCGAATGACAATCTCTCCGTCTCCGAAAAGCGCTGCGAGGTATCGCATCGTGGCAAGATCTGCTGCGAGGACATGCTTTTCTGCAGGAGGAGGCAACACGGTGTTCAGCTATAAGCGGACCTAACGCCCGCGGTACATCACTCCAATTCTATGGCTAAGGTGACTGGCAGGTCCGTGGTATCCTATTTTCGCAGGGTACGTTTGTCTGGCAAAGCGAGCAGATCGGATGCGTTCCTCTCTCAGGTTCTCTCCCCAGATCTTTGCAAATTCTTGGTAACTCAACTTCGTGGTAAAAGAAGCACTTGACGCTGTTATACCCTTGTCTGCTGAGGGCTCCTGAGGGGCAGCGCTGGACGCAACGTTGGCATGACCCGTTTTGATAATACAGGCAGTTAGCCAGGTAGTCACCGTGAGCTCTGGGAGTTGGGGTGATGGCTAGATCGGTTATCACACTACCGCAGTGCAGCGCTGCGCCCTGTGGAGTGATAAGACCGCTGTTGAGGCCGAAAGTGCCAAGGCCGGCCGCGTAAGCAATATGCTTTTCCGACCAGTCGGCCGTTGGACCGCCGGGGATCTGCCACAAAAAGAACGCCGGCTTAGTATTAATAGGAGCTATGGCCTGATGGCCCAGCGATTCCAGAAGCGATACCAGATATTTCAAGGTGTTTTCCATTAACATCATGCCGCGGCCAAAGGCGTATTGCCATCTTGGCGATGACATGACAGACTCGCGATGGTTGCTCAGGCGGGTCTTTTGGGTGGCAGTGAAGACAATTGATATCACACTGATAGAAGAAGGCCTGTTCTCTTTAATATTTTTATGCTGCCTCTTGAGATAAGTTGATAGGGCTTCCTCGGGTGTGAAGTGAAATTCGCCAATTACTGTCCCGTTCTTGAAATCCTGAAAGATAGGATCATAGCCATCGGCAAAGCCGACCAGAGGTGGATCAGCCAAGAGTTCATTGTGATATCTCGGCAATTTATTCTCCGGGCTGTTGGCAACATATTCCTTTATGGCTGCCGCCAAAAATAGATTGGCATCCGCTTTCACACTCTCTCTATGCAATCTTGTAATTCTCACACACGCCTCCCTTTTCTCATTTTGGCCGATAGCAGGTTTTAAGCACTGCTGTCAATCCCTGGCGACCTGACAGAGCTGCGACTTGCAAGGCAGGAAGCCTGAAATCGGATCGAGTTCCCTGTCATCTATGAGGGCGTTAGCGTTTGCTTCTCCCGGCCAGTGGTGCGGCAGGGAAACGACACCGGCTAGGATGGCATCGGTTACCTTGGCCTTCATCCTGATGCGATTGCGCGGCGATGTGATAACGACCGTATCGCCGGACTTGATGCCTCTGGGTCTGGCATCGGCAGGGTTGATTTCCAGCAGAGGGTCCGGCATCAGGCGGCGCAGACGGGGGATATTTCGGAACTGGGAGTGGGTATAAGCCGACGTCCTGGCGCCGGTGGTCATCACCAGCGGGTAAGATGCCACCAGATCTGGGCGGCTCAGCGGACTTTCCGGCGGTTCTCGGTAGATGGGCAGCGGTTCCAAGCCGTATTTGGTCAGCGTGGAGCTGGCAATTTCCACTTTGCCGGATGGGGTCGCAAAGCCTTCTTTCGTTTCGTCCTTTAATGGAGCCATCAAGTGATTGGGTACACCTTCGGGATATTGCCTTAGGTATTCCAGTGTGACACCGAGGGGTTCGATAATATGCTGGGCGCACTTCTTGAAGTCGCCGTCCCAGAATAGCTCTCCGAAGCCCAGCCGCCGGGCGAGTTCAGCGTAGATATCCCATTCTGAGCGGCTCTCGCCGAGCGGCTGGATGGCAGGCTCGATGAGCTTGATGACGGGGCTATAAGCGGCGGTCAGGATGTAACGCTCCACCCACGAAGCGATGGGCAGTACGATATCCGCCAGTCTTGCCCCCGGGGTCAGGAAATATTCCGTGACTGCAATGGAGTCAAGATTTTTTAAGCTCTTTGCCATCCGGTCTGAGTTGGCGAAAAATTGGAGGTCCAGCCCCGCCGAAAAGAGCGCCTTGATGGGATAGGGAGCGGCGCTGTCAATCTGGTCAGCAATAGCATTAGCCTGCATTTCGCGGTACAGCTTCGTCCAGATGGGAAACCGCATTGAGCCAACCCCCGGCGGCATCCGCTCCACTAGTTCGTGGAGAGTAATATCGTTGATTTTGGCCGAGGGTTTGCTGAGGCCATGCGTATCGATGTTGCCAGTGATTGCCGGCAGCAGGATGATGGCTCGGTGGTTTTGCACGCCATTGGTATGTTGGACGGTGCTGTTGCCGCTAGTATGCAATCGGGCCGGTTTCTGGGTGGCGTACAGCCTCGCCGCCTCTCTGATTTTTGCGGCGGGCACTTTTGTTATGGATTCCACACGCTCCGGCGAGTAGGCCTGCACGAGATTTTTCAGACCGTCGAAGCCAACCGTCCACTTCTCGATGAAAGCGCTATCATGCATGTTTTCGCTGATGATGATGTTCATCATGCCCAATGCCAACGCCCCGTCAGTGCCCGGCTGCGCCTGCAAATGGACATCGGCCAGTTCAGCGATTTTTGTGCGCCTCGGGTCGACAACAATGAGCTTCAGTCCCTTCTCCTTGGCTTCCAGGTGTGCTCGCCACAACATGGGCGATGAGTTCTGGATGGCGTTGCCCCAGATGAGCTTGCACTTTACGCCCGGCTCAATATCCTGCGTGGCAAAATCACTATAATCCGGCCCATAGGTCAGCCTGGCCGCCAGCCAGGTGGCCGAGAAGCAGTTGCTGCTTTCTGTGCAGTAGTTGGGTGATCCGAAGGCATGCGCCAGGCGGTGGAAATAGGGACGTGGCTCTTTAGTATAGGCAATCCAGAAGGCAACTGATTCCGGCCCGTATTGCTCCTTGACTTCCATTAAGTTGCCCGAGATGATTTCCAGCGCCCCGTCCCATGAGATGCGTTCGAAGCTATTGCCGCCTCTTTCGCCGGTGCGCTTCAGGGGGTATTGCAGGCGGTCGGGGTGATAGATGAAGTCCAGCTGAGCTTTCCAGCGAGGGCAGGATGTGGCCGTGGCATCGGTTAGCTCAATCTTTGTAATTTTGCCGTCGCTGACGTGTATCTTGGTTGGGCAGCTGGCAGTACACATGTAGCAAAGGCCGTTCTTAACTTCTTCCATCTTTTTCATCGTGACCCTTTCCTGCAGTGCGTTTTTCGGGTATCTACTAGCTGAGTTCATTGTACACGATACTCTAAACTCAATCGCGGCAAGAATAGTCTGAGCTACCTGGATCCTTCAGTCGTAAAGAAGACGAACGGTTTCGTCCTCAATCACATGCTTGATTTTCTCCTGCCATTCCGGCGAGTTCCTGGTCCCGATTGCTGGGTGCGTTAAGTTGTGATAGCGATTACAAATAATGATTCCAATCTTCTTTATGCTGGCCATGCTGACCCTCTTCCTCTAGGTTGCTGGAACAAACCATTTCCAGCCTTGGTCCTCCAACACTGCATTCGCTGTTTTGGCTTTGGATTCGTATGCAGTATAATTATAGATGCAAATGGCATCTAAGTGCTAGTGACGAATTAATGAAGTTATGATGTCCCTATGGGAAAAAGTAACCTTCAATTAGTTGAAAGGTAACTTATGAAAATCGCATTTACTACATCAGGGACCAATCTCTTTGCCTCACTGGATAGCAATTTCGCGCACGCCCCCAGGTTCCTTGTCTACGATGTCGGCAGCAAGAGATTCGAGATAATCGACAATCAGCACGACTTGAACGCGGTCCAGGGAGCGGGAATCCAGTCGGCTGAGACAGCAGTTCGTCTGGGAGTGAAATACCTCGTGACCGGGTATTGTGGTCCGAAAGCTTTTCGCGTTCTCTGCGCTGCTGGAATCAAAATATTCAACACGTATGCTCCAACGGTGGCTAAGGCCCTCAAACAATACTTGGACGGATATCTTGTCGAGGTCGACTCGGGAGATGTCGAGAGACATTGCGCATGAACAAGACCGCTATCACCTACAAACCTATCGGCATGATCCATAGCAAACACTTCGCAGCTGAGAAAACTCCTATTCAGCCCGCCTACGCCAAAGGCTGCAACGGCTGGGCGGAGATACTCCCGGAATTCGCGGAGGGGATGCGCGACCTGGACGGATTCTCTCATGTATACCTGCTCTACCATTTCCACCAGGCAGGTTCCGCAAGCCTGGTGGTCAAACCATTTCTCCAGGATATCGAGCGAGGCGTGTTCGCAACCAGATCACCTCGCCGCCCCAATCCCATTGGGTTGAGCATTGTTGAATTGGTCCGCCGCGAAGGCAACATTCTTCATCTCGACGGAGTTGATATCCTGGACGGCACGCCCCTTCTGGATATCAAGCCATATACGGCCAAGTTCGACTGTATCGAGACGACGCGTAACGGCTGGCAGGATGAGGTGGATGAGGAAACCGCCCAGCGGCGTGGCCGGCGGGGATATGACGGATGAAAACGTCTTTCCAAGGCTGACGTGATCTTTGCCAAGGGACAGGGCAATTTCGAGACGCTCAGCGATGAACCTTTCAATATCTTCTTTCTGTTCAAGGCCAAGTGCTCGGTGATTGCGGAGCATGCCGGAGTGCCGATTGGCACGCACGTTCTGGCAAGTTCCAATGGGAGGATCGTGGGATTGGGAGGTGCGTCATGATTCTTGCCGTAACTTCAGGCAAGGGAGACAAGAAAAAGGACTGCGCCCAGAGCGTATTTAACAGATTCCAATAGAAGAATGAGGAAAGCAAAATCATGGCGTATGCCGAGGTGAAGTTTGTGATACAGGGTCCTAAGCAATGAAGACGAATTCTCCTCGAATAACCATATTGGTTGATAATCAGGCTGCCTCCGGCTTAGCAGCCGAGCACGGACTTTCCGTCTGGATTGAGTGGGTAGGGAAACGCATCCTTTTTGACACGGGACAAAGTGGTGTATTGGACTCCAATGCCAGATTGCTTGGCGTGGACTTGACTGAGACCGAGGTTCTTGTGTTGAGTCATGGACACTATGATCACACCGGCGGGATTTCCCAGGCCCTGCGGCACAATCAGAGGGTGAACGTTTTCTGCCATCCAGAAGCAATGCAGCAACCACGTTACGGCATCCGTAATGGCACGGCAAAACCAATTCATATGCCCGACGAATCCAGGACAGCAATAGAAAATCTGCCCGCACAAAACCTCCATTGGGTGTCACAACCGGTATGGCTGTCCGATAAGATCGGAATCACAGGTGCCATCCCGCGCGAAACAATCTACGAAGATACGGGAGGTCCGTTCTATCTTGATCCAGAAGGAAAGAGCCCAGATCCGATTGAGGACGATCTTGCACTTTGGATTTGCACTGACGATGGGCTAATAGTCTGTGTAGGCTGTTGCCATGCCGGATTGGTGAACACTCTTCATTATCTGTGCCGCCTTACCAGACAAGACAAGATTTATGTGGTCATAGGAGGCTTTCACCTCCTGAACGCCAGCGATCAGCGCCTCAAACTGACTTTGGGCGCGCTGCAATCGTTCTCACCAAGCATGGTGATCCCATGTCACTGCACGGGCGAGAAGGCCACGAATATGCTGAAAGCTGTTTTTGGGGGGCGGGTCATGCCGGGCTATGCAGGAGCAACATTTGAGTTGAGTATTCACTATTGACAAGTAATGGGCATATGCTCATAATCTTTTCAGAGGTTTGCACATGGCAAGGCCAGTAAATTGCAGGAAGATTGGATGTCTACCCCAAAGCAGCTATTTTAAGCCGAGGGGCATTCCACTCTTTGATTTGGAAGAAGTCGTCTTGAGGATGGATGAATTTGAGGCTATCAGGCTCGCCGATCTTGAGAATCTGTATCAGGAACAGGCAGCTGAGAGGATGAACATTTCACGTCAAACTTTCGGAAGGGTTGTTGATTCTGCGCATAGAAAGGTTGCAGAGGCACTGGTCGAAGGCAAAGCGCTGAGAATTGAAGGAGGAACGATTTCTATGGCCGGTATAACTTCCGCAAGGAAATTTAAGTGTGATGACTGTCAACACTCCTGGGAATTGCCTTATGGAACAGGCAGGCCGGTCAACTGCCCATCTTGCAATAGTGAAAATATATACAGAGCAAAGAGTTTTGACGGAGGCTCCGGAAAAAGTGGGGGCAGATGCAATCGAAAAATGCAGGGAAAACAAAATTAAAGGAGATATCAATGAAGATAGGATTTGCAGTACAAGCTGATGAAGGAATGGAAAGCATCGTTTATGGGCACTTCGGCTCTGCGCCAGCATTCATCATTGTTGATACCGAGTTGAGGCAGGTTTTGGGATTGGACAACCGGAACATGCATCATGAACATGGTGCTTGCAATCCCATCATGGCTCTTAACGGAAACCGAGTCGATGCCATGGTCGTGGGAGGGATCGGTGGCGGCGCTTTGATCAAACTGAATGCGATGGGAGTAAAAGTCTATGGCGCCGGGGCCAGGACGGTCAACGAGAATATCGCGTTATTGGAAGACAACAAACTCCAGGAACTCTCAATAGACAATTCCTGCCGGGCACATCAAGGTCAATGCGGGCATTAAGCGGGGCATGCTGAAGCTGTCAAAAGCGCCATTGCTGTCAGGAGATATAGATATGTTTGGCAGAAAGACATTTCAAAGGTTGCTGGAGCCGGGGCATTTGGGATCATTGCGCACCAGAAACCGGATTCTGAAAACCGGTTCGACGCTGGGTTTTTTCCCTTGGGAAGAGGGTCATATCCCCCAACAGCTAATAGATGCGTATGAGGCTTTGGCTAAGGGTGGCGCCGGGATTGTAACGGTGGGCGCGGCTCCATTGGGCGTTCCGCCAGGGAGAGGTTACTTGATGGATGATGACAAGTTCCTCCCTGGCATGACAAGGCTGGCCGAGACCATTCGCAAATACGACTGCCCCGCACTCGTACAAATGTTCCACCTGGGCCCGATGCTTCCTCCCTTTCTACTTTCATCAGGAGTGAAGTCAGTAGCCGCATCATCGTTAAGCAGGGAGGAACTTCCGCTTCCAAATTTGTCCATTCCTCATGAGTTGAATATTGCGGAGGTAGAGGAAATCGTCCGACAATTCAGCGATCAGGCGGTTAGGATTAAGCGAGCCGGATTTCAGGGCATAGAGCTGAATGCCGCCTGCAATCATCTGCTGAACAGCTTTTTGTCTCGCGCCTGGAACAAGCGCCGGGATGCATACGGCGTCTCAAGTCTGGAATGCAGGGCAAAAATTGTCGTTGATATCATTCGGGAAATAAAGGGACTCAACGGGAAGGATTTTGCCGTCATCGCTCTTATTAACGGCGCCGAACCTGGACTAGACAACGGTATGAGCCCTGAGGAGTGCCAGGGGATCGCCAAAATACTGCAAGCTGCGGGAACCGATGCTATACACGTCAGAGCCGAGTTTTATAACAAACCAAGAGATCCCAGTCTGCGAGACAGCACCCAGTTTCCAGATTTGGGCTTGTATCCGGAAACCCCGTTCCCTCTGCGAGGAGAAGTTGACGACAATCGCGGTGGGGCGGGAGGGTGGATTCCTCTGGCCGCCGCCGTCAAGAAGGCAGTCTCAGTTCCGGTCATTGCCACGGGCAGGCTCAATGTTGAACTCGGGGAGGAAGTACTGCGCCATGGTACGGCGGACTTCATAAGCTTTAACAGGCGCCTGATGGCAGACCCGGAACTTCCCAACAAGCTAGCTGAAGGAAAGCTGGAAGACATTCGCCCCTGCACTGGCTGTATCACCTGCTTTGACAGCAATGAACACGGCAATCCTCCGCAATGCCAGGTGAATGCTGCGTTTGGAAAAGAAAGAGAATATGAAATCAAACCCGCCGTGAAAAAGAAGAGGGTGATGGTTATTGGTGGCGGACCAGCAGGCATGGAGGCCGCCAGGGTTGCCGCTTTACGGAAGCATGAAGTGATACTCTGCGAAAGTGAGCATCAACTGGGGGGCTCAGTGCGCCTGGCAGCCATGGTAAAGGGATTCAAGCGGGAGGACTTCCTGGGTTTGGTCCGTTACCTTAAGAACCAGGTGGCCAAGCTTGGTGTAGAAATCAGGTTGGGCAAAGAGGTAAATAAGTCCCTTGTCGAGGAAATAAATCCTGACGTGCTTATTATGGCTGCGGGCGGGATCCACGATGTCCCGAATCTACCAGGAATCAATAAGCGTAACGTGATCACCAGCAAGACCTTGCACCATCAGCTTAAGGGGTATATGAGGATCTTCACTCCTCAGATCATAAGGGCCCTCACGAATTTGTGGATGCCCATCGGGAAAAGGGTCGTGATCATGGGCGGCAATATTCAAGGATGCCAGACCGCCGAGTTCCTTATCCGGCGAGACAGAAAGGTGACCATAGTCGACACGTCTGAGGAAATCGGAAAAGGATTATTGGAAGCATTTGTTAAGCCTCATCTTCTTGACTGGTTGGACAAAAAAGGAGTGATCATGTTGCCCGGCGTCAAGTATGAGGAGATAACCGACGAGGGTTTGATCGTCACGACCAAGGACGGGAAGAAACATACCATCGAGGCTGACACGATAGTCACTGCGTTGCCCTTGTTGCCGAACAATGAACTTATCAGGGAGTTGGAGGGCGTCGTCCCCGAGATCTATGCCGTTGGCGATTGCCGAGACCCTAATTTGGTTATGAACGCTATCGCCGAAAGCTCGCGCATTGCGCGCGCCTTTTAAGGTTTACCAAGCTTTATTGTGATCGTTTCCGCGAGGTCAAAAAACTAAGCCGCCGCGCAATTGACTGTCCTATTTAACGCTGAACATTAGGACAGTGCTGACCTTCTTGACTGGCTGCTCTGGGGCCAATGCCAAAATCTTGAGGTCGGCACCAAAGTCCTGCTTGGGATATACGGTGATTCTAATCGTGTCAGAGAGCATGCCCCTGTCCAGCTTAAGACCGACACTGCCCACTCGCTGCGGTCCGGGTGAGAAGACTCCGGTCCACGTATCAATATTAAAACCAGCATACGTAAGGAGTTTGGGATTTCCAAGATCCAGGTCGTATCGAGGAATTTCAGCACTGGCAATTGGCAAGCCACTCGTGTCGAGAGCCTCAATGTGAATGTCGGAGTCCATGCCCCTTTCATAGATCAGAAACCTGTCCGTGGGCGCCGGGAAAGATAGAGTAAAGATCGCAGACCCATTTAGATCGCATTGTCCGTCGCCAAAAGGAACTTCGCAGTTGTAGTTAATGGAGCCGAGGTCCAGGTTTCCGTGGGCTGCAGCGAGGGCGATATCAATGTTGGGGTCATAACAAGGGACTATTGGCGTGGGCGGAAGCAACTGGTCTGAATCCGAGTTCAGTCCGTGTCCTGTGCCTACGACGCAGCGGCACAAGCGCGCGTCGGGACCCAGGTCGTCATAGGGTTCTTTTATTACATGAGCTCTGGTGACGAGCATGATATCGGAGCGAGTCTTGTTCCCATAGCTCACAGCGTCGAGTCGTATGTCTCTAGTGGGATCACATTCAACTCCGGGACTCTGGGTGAAGTGAGTTACAAAGTCAAACGGTATAAATCCAGAGATCTTCGGCAAAAATGGAGCCGGAGCGCAAGATGCCATTGCACGCCCAGGCATCGCCGGACACTCTGATGCGACGGCGGGTGCTGCTAAAACCACGGGGAGGCATATGACCATCAGTAATGATGAGATCCTTTTCATTGGATTCCTCACTATGGATTAATGCGCAAATCCGCAACTTGGATGGATAGCCCAATACCCATCATTTTTTTATTTCAAGTATATGCTCGCAGCAGTTATCTCCCGCGGGGATGGACTTGCCAATCCGATAAACCAAATAGGGATTCAATTCTTCAACGACTGTTTTTTCCATGGCGGTATGCGCCAGGCACATTTGGGGATTATCGAAATCGAGTGGACAGCGATCTACCCTAATGATGATTGTATCTTTGTCTTTCTCAACCGTGGATAGTATATCGCGCCCCCGGGTAACCGCATCAAATATCCTGAGAAGATATTCCGCCACCGAAGCCAGGTCTTTGTTTGCAAGCCTGCTTTTTGCCCTTTTCGCGACGCTAAGCCCGTATTCGCGGCTCATTTCCGCGATAAGTTTCAGGCCGTTGTCTCCGAATCTTCGATATAAAAAATCATAGTTGCTCCTCAGCCGGCCATAGAGTCCGCTTACGGCACTGCGATAGACCTGTTCGAGCGTGCGTTGCTTTTGATTCATCACAAATATTTTCCCTCCAATGTTTGCAGCAAGAGCAAAAGGCCATCCTGTTGATAAAAAATGCAGTATATGATCTACTGCCATAATTTTGTATGGTTTTGTTTTCAGATAGTCTAAAGGGACCAAGTGGGGGCAAGAAACTCAGGTGATATGCAAACTCCGTTTTGTCTCGGCACTTTTATGAAGAAAGGTGTGTTCGTTTCAAAAAGAGTTTCATCTTGCATGGTTGTCATATTCTATACATTTGACTTTTCGACTGCGTTTCAAAATTATCCGTTTCAATCACAAGAGCAACAGGAGGTTATGCAGCAGACGTTCTTCGCCAAACTCCTCTCCCTCCGGGTTGTTGGCTTCCGTCAAGCCATCGGAAAAAAGTGAAAGAACATCTCCTTCTTGAACACTGATCCGGCCTTCTTCATATAAGGTGCTCGGCATGATAGCCAGATTGTCGACCGATACAACCGGGATGAGGTACAGTGGGCGCGAGAGTTAAATAGACTTGCGACCCCGGAGAAATCTATAGAATGGTCGCGGGGCTCGCTCGCTGACTGGGCCAGTGAAAGCCTGGAAGCTGCAAAGATAATTTACTTATCTGACACTGCACCCGGTCACGATCGAAAAGACTTTCACTGACGCCAAAGGCATCCAAGTATGTGTTCTACCATCCGGAAAGCCTGACTAGATGGGATTAGTGCAGAAAGCCCTGGGTTAAAGCAAGAGAGGCTGCTGGGCACCCTTGGTTGAGAGTGCACGATCATGAGGCATGCGTATGGGATCAAGCTGGCAGAGGCAGGATACCCGATGCATTTTATTTCAGAGGTTATGGAGCACCACAGTATGGATTTTACCTGTAAAGCGTATGCCAAGTTTTCGCCGGAGTCTGCTTCCAAAGCCGTTATGATGGTTTTGGAGGGCGGGAAAAATGGCACAAATCTTGCACAAGCAAGTTAATTCTATGGAACTTTTGAGTTGGCATTTGCGGATAAATCAAATAATATCAACACATAGATTCTGTGCGCCTGTAGCTCAGATGGACTAGAGCGTCGGTCTCCGGAACCGAAGGTCGCGCGTTCGAACCGCGCCAGGCGTACCACTTCAAAATCAATAAGTTACAGCTAAAAAAAATCCAAAAAACACACAAA
>Ga0208980_10000618_pt1 | contig 20459 bp, 19 predicted proteins | sample WetSurMetagenome_3_FD_187993 | JGI IMG/M metagenome (GOLD analysis project Ga0208980, IMG submission 187993) | Wetland microbial communities from Twitchell Island in the Sacramento Delta, sample from surface sediment Aug2011 Site A1 Bulk (version 2) | ecosystem: Environmental > Aquatic > Marine... | reverse complement strand
TTGTGAAGAATTACATCTTCGGGCACTCCCGATGGAGGTTTTCATATTAACGATTAACCCCCTCGCCCTGCGGGCACTCAATCTAAAGATTTTCACATTGACTATATCCCCTGACTGACTCTAAAGATTTTTACTTAACCCCTATACCCCCTCGCCCTGCGGGCACTCCCCCTGGAGGGGGAGTAAATCATTTATGTAATTGAAATTTAATTAAATGAGTGGATTTTTCTCCCCTTCAGGGGAGATGTCGCGGAGCGACAAAGGGGTCTTTGTTCAGCTAGACAAACAATGAGACCAATTCGAATTTCCGTACATCAAAAAGTCCTTTATCTCCAATCTTCAGATCAGGTATAACCAGTAAGGCCATAAAAGACAATGTCATAAATGGTGCTTTGAGTTCGCACCCGTATGATTTTACAAGCTCATTAAGCATGCCATAACTATGTGCCACTTCTTCACACGAACGTGTACTCATAATCCCTCCGATATTTAACTGAACATTTTTAGTATCTCTTTCTGAAGATACAGCAAGACCGCCTTTTAAACTGACAATTTTATTTATACTTGTCATGATGTCACTATCGTTTGTTCCAATTGAAATAATATTATGACTATCGTGTGCAATTGAACTCGCAAAAGCTCCTTTTTTCAATCCAAATCCTTTGATAAATCCTACCGAAGGGCGCGAATCATGATATCTATCCTTAACAACAATTTTCAGGATATCATTCTCAGGATCAGTCATAAGAAATTCATTTTTCCCTGCCGGTAAAACAAGTTCCTTAGTCAGCAATTCTCCCTCATTTGCTTCAATTACCCTTATATTTCCGCCTCTGTTTTTGACCCTTAATTCTTCTTCTTTCACCATGGAGCAATTGAATTTATTAACCGCTCTGCCCGGAGTATATTCAAATAAAACTTTTCCCTTTGAAAACACCCTTTCCCCATTAATCCAAGTCTCAATAATGTTCATCTTCTCAAGATTATCTGTCAATATAAAATCGGCGTTATCATCTGTGCGTAGTAATCCTGAATTGAGCTTATAATGTTGTGAAGGGTTAACTGTGGCACTCCTTATTACATCAAAAAGATTAAAACCCTCAGATATCAAAAGTGCTATTAATTTATTTATATGCCTAATCATCAGCATTTCAGGATGAAGATCATCGCTGCAGAGCATTACCATATCCGGATCTGAATTATACAATTCCTTCAGAGAATTAAGGTTTCTTGCAGCACTTCCTTCTCTGATCAGAATTTTCATACCTAAGGAAATTTTCTCTTTTGCTTCCGCAAGTGTGCTGCATTCATGATCTGTTGATATCCCCGCTGAAATGTATTTTTTAAGCATATCTCCTGTTATCCCAGGAGCGTGTCCATCTATGGGTTTACCTTCCTTCCTGGCAATTTCTAGTTTTCTGTTTACATCCTCATCATTATAAATTACTCCTGGAAAATTCATCATCTCAGATAAATATTTAATCTCTGGCATCTTCATCAGGCTTTCGATATCATGGTGATCTATTGCTGCGCCATTTCTTTCAAAAGTTGTTGCCGGCACGCAGGATGGAGCTCCGAAATGGAAATTAAGAGGAACCTTAGCACCATCTTTTATCATAAACCTGACACCATCAAGTCCTAACACATTTGCTATTTCATGAGGATCTGAAACAACTGCTACTGTGCCGTGTTTTACGGCCGCCATTGCAAATGCTCCAGGGGTAACCATTGAACTTTCAATATGAATATGGGAATCTATCAACCCAGGTAGAATGAAAACATCCGGCGCTGATTTCGTTCTTTCTATTTTTGTAATCTTCCCCTGGCTTATACTAATTATAGCCGGATAAATACTCCTTTGATGGATATCTACCAACTTTCCAGCGACTTTCATAAAAATATTTTTGATTTTATTGTTTTTTGTTCCACGTGGAACACATTATCGTCCCAGATACATCAACAGGATATTTATATCTGATGGAGATACACCACTTATTCTTCCTGCCTGTCCGATATTTGCCGGTTTTATCTTTCTTAACTTTTGTCTTCCCTCGGTAGAAATTGAAACAAGTTCGTTATAATTAATATCATCCGGTATTTTTAAACTTTCAAGTCTCTTTATTTTATCTGCAACGATTTTCTCCCTAACGATATATCCTTCATACTTGATTTTAATTTCAGCCGATTCCGTTATCTCTCTAAATCTTTTTGATTTGTATGCTTTAAGCTCTGATCCTCCCTTTAAGATTTTTAATAACGATCCTACTTCAACCTGGGGCCGTGCAGCAATATTAATTGCTTTCACTTTTTGTGAAATAGCGTTTGTACCGAGATCCTTAAGAAATTCATTAATTTCGCCCGGAGCAACACTTTGTTCTGAAAGAAAATCAATAACTTCTTTAACAAGAAGCTCTTTTTCATTAAGTCTAACGATCCTTTCATTGTCGGCAGTCCCGATTTCAAATGCTTTTCTTGTCAGTCTCTCATCAGCGTTGTCTTGTCGCAGTAGTATTCTGTATTCTGCCCTGGAAGTAAACATCCGATATGGCTCATCTACACCTTTTGTAACAAGATCATCAATTAACACACCAATATAAGATTCTTCCCTTCCAAGTATAAAAGGCTCCTGATTTCTTACTTTCAAAACAGAATTAATACCTGCCATTAATCCTTGCGCTGCTGCTTCTTCATATCCTGTAGTTCCGTTAATCTGTCCTGCAAAATATAGATTTGAAATCGCTTTTGTCTCCAGAGTATGTTTTAATTGTGTTGGCTGGAAAAAGTCATACTCTATTGCATATCCGGGTCTGTACATTTCAACATTTTCAAGGCCCCTTACCTTCCTTAAAGCTTTTAACTGTACTTCAAGCGGTAGACTGCTTGAAAATCCGTTAATATAATATTCTACTGTGTCAATGCCTTCCGGCTCAATAAATAACTGGTGTGCATCCCTTTCTTTAAAAGTCACTATTTTATCTTCGATACTCGGGCAATATCGCGGACCTCTTCCCTTTATTCGCCCTGTAAAAAGAGGACTATATTTAAGACCTTTTCTAAGTTCATCATGCACCTCCTCATTTGTGTGAGTAATGAAACAACTTCTCTGCTCTCTTATTTCTTCTCCTTCACTTATGTACGAGAATGTTGAATTCTCAACATCCCCCCGTTGTTCTGTCATTTCAGAAAAATTTATAGATCTTCCATCGATACGTGCACTGGTACCCGTTTTCATTCTTTCAACTGTAAAACCTATTTTTTCCAGCTGCTCGCTTAACCCTGTTGATGCCTGGTCGCCGGATCTTCCTCCAATAATCTTTGAAAAACCTATGTGCATTAACCCATTTAGAAAAGTACCATTGGTAAGGATTACGGCTTTAGCAAAAAACCTGGTTCCAAAAGAAGTTTCGACTCCGATTACAATATTATTATCCAGTACAAGAGCAATAGCCTGTTCCTGCCAAATTGAAAGATTATTTGTTACTTCCAGTACTTTTCGCCACTCTACAGTAAACCTCTGCCTGTCACATTGAGCTCTGGGGCTCCACATTGCAGGACCTTTAGACTTGTTAAGCATTCTGAACTGGATCATGCTTCTGTCTGTTATCAAACCACTCATTCCCCCTAGTGCATCAATTTCTCTAACGATCTGTCCCTTCGCAATTCCTCCCATTGCAGGATTACAGGACATTTGTGCAAGTTTCGTCATATCCATTGTAACGAGCAATGTTTTTGCCCCCATCACTGCAGAAACATGCGCAGCTTCACATCCTGCATGTCCACCCCCTACAACAATTATATCATAATGAAAGTCCATCCCATTACATTTCTATGAATTCAAGCCAGAAATTTTCCATTCTTCTCATATCTTCCTTTTCTTCATCAGTTTTGTCATCATAACCTGCCAGATGTAAAACTCCATGTAAAACAACACGCCTAATTTCTTCTTTTAAACTAACCTTATAGTTTAATGCATTATTTTTAACAGAATCAATACTTATATAAACTTCTCCATTAATAATATTGTCCGAATTATAATCAAACGTAATAACATCAGTATTATAATCATGTTCAAGAAATTTTATATTAATTTCTCTCAGGTATTCGTCATTTGTAATAATAAAACTGAGGTCACCTGAAATTCTTCCTTCCTTTCTGATGACCTCATCTATTACTTTTACCAGTTTTCTCCAGCCTTTAATTCTGAAGTCAGTATTATCATAAAATATCCTGATGCTCAATATTCTATATTTTTAAAAATCATTGTAACAGAGTTCCCCTTCTTACTGTACTTTATTTTATCAGCTAATCGCGTCATCAGGTATACTCCCCTGCCATTTAGCGATTCAAGGTTTTCAGGGACTGTCGGGTCAGGTAACTTTTTAGGAATAAATCCATTTCCTTCATCAGTAATCTTGATTTTGAGTTCTTTTCTTTCGAAAGCTATTTCAATATCAACCATTTTATCCGGATCAGAATTGTTCCCATGCAATATCGCGTTGTTAACGCCTTCTAGCGTGGATACCAGTATCTTTCCATAATAATCTGGAGAAATTCCCAGTTCGTTTGTGGCTTCATCAATTGCTTTTTCAACAATTCTCAGGCTTGTGACTTTAGATTCTATTCTTATTTTTTTATACATATAGTTTCAAATGCAACCTTTATACTGAATAATATATGTTTTGTTACATCAACATGATTAATTTTTTGTAATCCATGCCTCCGGATCCTGATAATCTGTTTCGCATATCATAAATTTCAATACACAATTAAAATTATCTCGTGGATCAGAGTACACGTCTCCTATTTCTTCCTTGGTTTCAACTTTATCCCCCTTTTTAACCCTGACATTTACGATATTTGTATATACTGAAAGATATTTGCCATGCCTGATAATAACAGTCATATTGGCTCCTCTTATTGTAAATATATTTACAACGACACCCTGAAAAATACTTCGTGCCGCTACTTTTCCCGAACTTGTTATTTCTATTCCAATATTCTTCTCTGTAACATATTTCAAAACCGGATTTTGTTGAATACCGAAATGACTTGTAATAATTCCTTTTTCCACAGGCCACGGCAGACGTCCCTTATTTTCCAGAAAGTTATCGCTTATTAACTTTTGCTCTGGAGTTACCTCCGCTTTTATATTCTTTTTCTTTTCTTCATCGATAAGCTTAGCAATTTCAATCGCAATTTTATCTGCTATTCTTTTCTTCTCTTCCAAATCGTTCTTCAGTTGACGTTCTCTGTTGCTTAAAGACTTTACCATTTCCTGCTTTTTACCCTGTTCCTTTTCCAAAAGATCCTTTTGTTGTACCTCCCTTGTCTTTAATTCTGATATTCTATAGAGATCATTTTGAAGTTTAACTTTTGAAGTTTCTATCTGGGTTTTTAATTCCAGAATAATTTCAGACTCTCGTCTCCGAAACTTCGTAACCTGTTGCAAATATTTGAGTCTCTTATATCCCTGGTTAAAATCTCTTGCTGATAAAATATAAACAATGTCAGGATATCCTTTTTTTTGTTTATAGGAGTTAATAACAGCCTTCGCATAATCATTTTTTAATGTTTTCAGGTCTGTTTCCATCATATCTATTGCAAGAGTGTTCAGTGCTATCCGGTCTGAAAGTAAAGAAATTTCCTGACCCATATTGCTAATTACAGACTCTCTTAAGTTTAGTTTTTTACCAATTATCTTTACTGCATTTATGCTTTCCTTTTTCTCTTTCTCTGTAGTTTTAAGCAGATTATCAACATATGAAATTTCTTCAAGAGTCTTTTTCCTTTTTTCCTCAAGTTCTGCTTTTGTCTGAGAATACAGACAATTTGAAAATAGTAAAAATAATAAAGTATAAACTACCAAATACTTCATAACAGCTCAATTAAATCATATCTGCTTCCCGGAATAAATTCAATATTTCCACTCCATGGAACTTCAATCTTTACTATCTTAACTGTAATTACAGATTTGTTAAAAGTAATTCTTATCACTCCTGGTATTAAATTATTAGCTGCCTTTATGAAAGTCCCGAATTCAATCTTATCAAAACTACTTTTTAAAAAACCTTCTTGCTTAACTGAAACAACTTTCAGTTTATTACAATCAATTCTATATTTTATATTTCTTCCACTAATAATATAATTGCATTCTGCAATGCCCCCAGCACAGGAAATATTGCTTTCTTCCATCTGCTTACTTCTGATAAAATCTCCAAAAACAACAGGTAAAAGATCTGCAGAAACAGAATACCTGTTTTCAAGGCTATTAGGCTTCCCAAAATACAATTTCTTATTTATCCTGTCATTAATCAGAACAGTATCATCGGTTATAAAAATCCTTGCTGCTTCAATTCCAGTTTTGCTTCTTAAACTTAACAGATACTGATCAGGATAGACAAATTTAATACTTGCTATTAATTTTTGATTTTCTTCTTCTGAGCTAAATTCTATTTCTGCCTTTTGGATGAAAAAATTCTGTTTTGTAAGATTTTTATTTTCTGTATCCTGGAAAACATTCTTTCCTTGATATTTTTCTTCATTCCTCTTTTCTGAAGTATCCGTTTTTCTTATTATAGAGCAACTTGCAATCAGAACAAGTAAATTCGCTATGAAAATTATTTTCCGCAACTTTCTATTTCTTTAAGCAAATGGATTTTTGAGCTGTCTAATTTTAAAGCTATATTCCAATTCTCAATTGCTTTACTGCAATTTTTCTGCTTTTTATAAATATAACCATAGTGCTCATACCAAACAGCATCAGGTTTTTCCCCACTACTAATAATAGATTCAAAAATCTTCGCCGCATCTTTAAGCTTTCCTCTTTTATAAAGAATCCATCCGTATGTATCAAGGTATGTTGTATTTCCCTTTTCCTTTTCAATAACTTTTTTGGCCATTTCCTCAGCCTCTTTTAGCTTTAAATTCTGTTCAGCCAGGTAATAGGCATAGTTATTAATTACTGTTAAATCATCACTATTAACCTTAAGAGCATCTTCAAAAACCTGAAAAGATTGTGTATAATCTTTCATCCTGTAGTATACATCTGCCCTCATTGTAAGAACCTGAATAATATAATCCTTATTATCGCCTGCAAGAATTTCTGCCTTTCTTAACTCATCAAGTGCTATTTCATATTTTCCGGTTTCCAATGCTCCATTAGCATAGAGAACTTTTGCAACAAATGATCTGTTAAATCGTGTGGCACATTCTTCTCCTCTGATTGTTAAATTCTTAAAATCAGCCATTTGCATATATACCAGTAGAAGCTTTTCCCAGAAATAATAATTATCAGGATTCAATTTAATAAGGTCTTCAAGTCTTAATGAAGCATCAGATAATTTCTCCTGTTTTATCAATAATTCCACCCTAAGTAATGGTATTATCGGATCATTTTCATAGGTTGCCTCAAGAACCATAAGGTTAATCATAAGATTATCCGTCCTATCCTGCATAAGATCAGGCACTTCCATCATTTTTGCAAAAAGAGATACTTTATCTTCTTTTTCAACATTGCTATTAAGTATGACAGTATTAAGTATGATAAAAAGTTCATCATAATTTTTTTCCGATAATAAAAAATCGCAAATAGAAAGCTGAACCTGCGGGTTATCAGGATTTCTTTCTATCAGTTTATTATAAACTTCATGTGCTTTATCCTTTTGACCACTTCCCTTATATATTTCAGCCATCAAACCATTGTACAGTATCTCATCAGGTTTCTCCTTAAGAAGCAACTCTGTCTTTATCCGGGCCTCCTCAAATTTACCAGCACTTATCAGATTTTTTATTGCCGCCAAAGTTGATGTTTCATTTACACCATACTTTTTATCAAAACCCTCGAAAATAGAAATAGCTTTATCATAATTTTTGCTTTCTGAATAAAGATTTCCCAGATTTAACTGCAGATTAATATTTTCGGGAAAATATTTTACAGCTTTCTCATAATAAATTATTGCGCTATCGAGACTTTTCTCCTGATAATATATTCCTGCAAGCATCATCAGGTACCATAAGTTTTTATCATCTAAAGAAACCGCTTTTGCAGCGTATTTCTTCCCATTAGTGATATCACCGTTAGCTATTACTATCTGAGCCATTTGGTAATAGGCAGCATCGCTTGCAGGGTTAATCTCCAGAGATTGTTCGAAATACTTCAGAGCTTCACCGCCATTACCCATCAATTTTTGTTTAATAGCTTCCACATATACATAATTAAACGCAGCTACGTTATAGCTTTTGCCCTGTTTATTTGTGGCCATTGATGGAGCTAACTTTTTCCCACACGAAATGGTACTTAATAGAATCACTGTTATTATTACAATCGAGTACTTGTTTCTTTTCATGATTAAATTTTTCCAGTATTTCCGAAATATCCTGCCCCGCCCCTTTTCTGTTTCTATGTAAATTTTGAATGCAAATATACTTTTAAAGGCTTAATCTGTAAATCAGAATATTTCTTTTCACTAAAATTTTATATTTTGAAAAACAATATTTCCTTGTATCTTCCAAAGTTAAATATCTTTGCATTCACTTTCTCAAACGATTATTAACTAAAAATATCATTTTCATGAACATATCTATTAGACGTATTCTGGCACTTAATATTCTTCTTTTGCTTGTTGCCTGCAACGCTCCCGGAGGTAATAATGAAAATACTGTCATTTCCATAAAAACAACCCTCGGAGATATCAAATTAAAGCTTTATGACGGCACTCCCCGTCATCGTGATAATTTTATAAAACTAATAAATTCAGGCTTTTACGATGGAATTTCTTTTCATCGCATAATCAAGGATTTCATGATTCAGGCTGGAGATCCCCTTACAAAATCCGGACCCTCCGCCAATCTTCCTGATTCTCTAAAAACTTATACAATTCCTCCTGAATTCAATAATCTTTATTTCCACAAAAAGGGAGCCCTTGCAGCAGCCCGACAGGGTAATGACGTTAATCCTGAAATGAGATCTTCCGGGACTCAATTTTATATTGTTCAGGGTGTTAAGTACACTGATGATGAATTAAATCTTGCAGAGCAGCGGATTAACAGTAATATTAAACAAACTCTTTTTAACAAACTTATAAAAGAAACTGCTGACAGTGTAAGACAATCAGGAAAAACTCTGTCCGATGGTGAAATACAGGAGATTGCTTCTGTTAAAATGTTTCAATATCTCACAGACAATAAAGATTATAAAATATCTGAGGAGCAGCGCAAAATTTACAAAGATTCCGGCGGGACACCCCGTCTTGATGCTACTTATACTGTCTTTGGTGAAGTAATCGAAGGTTTAGATATTGTCGACAAAATTGCTGCTGTTCAGACTGACAGTAAGGATAAGCCAATTAATGATATTAAAATTATCAAAATTAAAATTTTAAAGAACTAATTTTGTACCTGTTTAAAATTACAAATAATGCTTCATAAGATTACAGATCTCTTGAAAGAGGTCTCAGCCATAAATGTTAAAACCCCTGAAGATCTTGAACTATTCCGTCTTAAATATCTCAGTAAAAAGGGAATACTATCTGAACTATTTGAAGATTTTAAGAATGTTACTTCATCAGAAAAAAAGGAGGTTGGTCAAAAGTTAAACCAGCTAAAGCAAAGTGCTTTTGAAAAATACAATTCAATCAAATCACAACTTGCTTCAGATGAAGATTCAACTTTAGCTATAGATTTAACCAGGCCTGCCGTTCCTTATCCTTTTGGTTCCCGTCATCCTATTTCCATTGTCAGAAATGAGATAATAAATATTTTCAGCCGTATCGGATTCATCATTTCAGAAGGTCCTGAAATAGAGGATGATAATCATGTTTTTACTAAACTTAATTTTGCTCCTGAGCATCCGGCCAGAGATATGCAGGATACATTCTATATCTCACGGATTTCTCCTGAGGATTCAAATCCTGAAGATATTTTACTTCGTACACACACCTCATCTGTACAGGTAAGGGTAATGGAGGGTCAGCAACCGCCTATCCGTACTATCTCACCCGGCAGAGTTTTCCGTAATGAAGCTATATCAGCCAGGGCTCATTGTATTTTTCACCAGGTTGAGGGCCTGTATATTGATGAAAATGTATCATTTGCAGATTTGAAACAGACATTATTATTCTTTGCGCGTGAAATGTTTGGAAAAGAAACTGAGATTCGTTTACGGCCCTCATATTTTCCATTTACTGAACCTTCTGCTGAAATGGATGTAAGTTGTAAGATTTGCGGAGGCAAGGGTTGCAATGTGTGCAAATATACAGGCTGGCTTGAGATACTTGGTTGTGGAATGGTTCATCCCGGTGTACTTGAAGCGTGCAATATTGACAGCAAAAGATACACAGGTTTTGCCTTCGGGATGGGAATTGAAAGGCTTGCTATGCTCCGGTACCAGGTTAATGATCTGCGCCTCTATTTTGAAAACGACCAGAGATTCCTTGATCAGTTCAGAACAGCTTTTTAAATATATTGAACAATTATCTGACTGGTATTGTTAATATTCATAAATTAATTTCTTAATAGAAATGAAACAACAAGATATTCAGGTCCCTCTGTGTGAAAGGTGTTCTCTTGAATCAGGTTCGATTTTCAAGCATTTGACACCTGAGGAAATTGAGATTCTTAATTTTGAAAAAGATTATCGTCAGTATAAACGGGGCGATATTTTATATCAGGAGGGCAATCGAATAAGCGGTTTCTTTTGTATTAACAGCGGAATTATCAAGGTTTTCAAAACCGGTTTTGACGGTAAAGAACAGATAATACGTTTTGCGAAAACAGGAGATATTATTGCCTATAGAAGTGTTCTAAGTAATGAATTAGCCTGTACATCTGCCAAAGTTATTGAAGACTGCCAGGTTTGTTTTATCCCATCAGAAATACTTACTCAGTTTATAAAAACCAATCCTGCATATTCTCTTGAATTACTTAAACTTGCGTGTCATGAATTAGGGGAGGCAAATTCTTTTATAACAGACATAGCTCAGAAAACAGTGAGGGAACGTCTTGCGGAAATTCTTCTTCTCCTTGTTAATGATTTCGGACTTGATAATGAACAGTTTCTAAATATATCACTTACACGCGAAGAACTCGCTAATATAGTTGGTACTGCAACAGAATCAGTTATCCGGCTTTTGTCAGAATTTAAATCTGATAAGCTTGTCGAACTTAACGGCAGAAAAATCAGGATTCTTAATAAAAAAGGTTTAGAAAAAATCAGTAACGTTTTTAATTGAATTGCTCAAGGGTCGTTTTCTAAAATAACCGGCCTGTCATATCTCCTCCGAATTCTTTTCCAAGATGTTTATATGCATGCTCCGTAGCTTCGCGTCCCCGGGGAGTTCTTTTCAGGTAGCCTTCTTTGATCAGGAATGGCTCATACACCTCTTCAATAGTTCCGCTTTCCTCACCTACGGCGGTAGATATTGTGGTCAAGCCAACAGGGCCACCTCCAAATTTATTTATTATTACAGAAAGTATCCTATTATCCATTTCATCAAGGCCGTGTTGGTCAATATTTAAAGCTTTCAGTCCATATTTGGTTATAGCAATATCAATTTCTCCTGATCCTTTCACCTGTGCAAAATCCCTTATTCTTCTAAGCAGGGCATTTGCAATTCTTGGTGTTCCACGGCTTCTTCTCGCTATTTCAACAGCAGCATTATCTTCAATTCTTACGTTTAGTATTCCAGCTGATCTTTTAACAATTCCTGTCAGTATTTCGTGATCATAATACTCGAGATGAAATTTGATTCCGAATCGTGCCCTGAGAGGACTGGTCAAAAGTCCTGAACGGGTTGTTGCGCCAATCAGTGTAAAATTATTAAGTGTTAATTGTACACTTCTTGCACTTGGTCCTTTGTCTATCATTATATCAATCTGGAAATCTTCCATCGCAGAATAGAGATACTCTTCAACAACCGGACTTAGCCTGTGAATTTCATCGATAAACAAAACGTCGCCTTCCTGAAGATTGGTGAGCAACCCGGCAAGATCACCCGGCTTATCAAGTACCGGACCGGACGTAATCCGGAGATTTACATGCAATTCATTTGCGATTATTGTTGCCAGAGTTGTTTTACCCAGACCCGGAGGACCATGCAGTAATACATGGTCAAGAGATTCTCCTCTTTGTTTTGCTGCCGTAACAAAAACAACAAGATTCTCCATTACCTGTTTTTGTCCTTTAAAATCGCCAAAGCTTAATGGTCTCAGCTGCTTTTCAAATTCCTTATCGGTAACTGAAATAATGTCTTTTCTGATATTAAGATTCTCTTCCATCAAGCATTTTACTATTTGATCAGCTTCACATCGCTTTCGGGGAGCTTTATTCTGACGCCATTTATACTAACCTCAACATCGTTTTTATATGCAATTACAAGTACGGCAGTTCCTTCCTCATCAAATTTCTTCCATGTCTTCTCTTTTATGCCCAAATCATAATATTGCTCTTCCTTTGTTTTACCATCTTCATAATATATAACTTGCTGACCATCGGGATTACCCTGCACATAGTTACCTTTGAATTTTAATTTTCCATTTGTATAATAAGATTTCCAGACACCGTCTTTTAATCCTGTTATATATTTACCTTCCTCAGTAAGGTCGCCGGACTTAAATTTCCAGATACCATTCCTTTCACCGTCAGAATACTGTCCCTGTGCAATTACCTCTCCTGTAGGAGAATACTCGGTATACAACCCGTCACGTTGTCCCTGAAAATATTCTTCTTCTCTCAGCAGTGCCCCATTTTCATAGTACCATTTCCATAATCCATCAGGCCGTCCATTATTGTATGTTCCCGTCTGTTCCACTTTTGAGGCCTCATTGTAAAATTTCCATTGTCCTGAACGTCTGTTATCTGTATACTGGCCCTCTGCCTGGACTTTTCCGTCAGGATAAAGATCTTTCCATTTCCCATTGCTGTTACCTGCCTCATCGACAATACCTTCGGAGAGTAATAAACCATTATCGTTGTAACGAAAAGCATTCGTGACCTTTCCATCTTTTCCATATTCCCTATGAACACCAACAGGAATTTTATTCCGGTATGGACCACTGTAGATCAATTTTCCATCCTGATCATATTTGTTTACTATTTCAATGTCAGGTTCATCTTCGACCTTTGATTTAACTATTGCACCGTTTTCATAAAGCATTGTAAGAACAAGTATTCCCCTGTTATCGTATTCCTTATAATAGCCATGGAGCTGGTTGTCTACAAAAGTTTCTTCAATTTTTATTCTTCCGTTTGGATAGAACTCCTTCCAGTCTCCCTGTTTTAATCCTTTGTTATCCAACCTGTTAATTCTTTCCCGGCTGACTAGAAAATCATTATTATATTCCAATAGTGAAATTATATTTCCTTCTTTATCGTATTCTTTTGACAAACCCTGTTTTTTTCCTCCATTATATGCAATTGTTTGCTGTACTTTTCCATCAGGAAAATACAAATATGCAGTTCCCTCTTTTTTATCTCCGGCATAAAGTTCTTTTGAATAGACATAAACTCCTTTTGAAGGCTCCTTTTTATATTTATAATACCATCCATTTCTTTTCCCCAGGTGATAGTTGATTTTTTCAGTTGTATCGCCGGCCTGATCATAGAAAATCCATATACTGTCAAGAAGAAAGTTTGTTCTTCTTCCTTCAGACTTCTTTACACCGGTAACATAATAGCTTTTCCAGAATCCTTCAGGTTTTCCATTCTTGAAGAGACCTTCACTTGAAATCGTACCATTCGGATATTTAAATACCTGATAACCATCTTTAATTGTTCCGTTTTCCTGTCCGGAAACAATTTTACATATCAGAATAAAAACCAATAATATTATGATCCTTTTCATATTTCAGAGACCAAGTTTTTCAGATATTTCCATCATTCTTCTTATTGGCTTCTGTGCCTTAATCAGCAGATCTTCATCCAGAAGAATCTCAGGTTTTTCGTTTAAGAGACAATTATATATTTTTTCTAAAGTAATAAGTTTCATAAAGCTGCATTCACTGCAACCACAGGTTGAATCTCTTGGCGGAGCAGGCAAATAATTTTTAAGAGGATTCGCTTTTTTCATCTGATGGATTATCCCTGCTTCTGTAGCAACGATGTATGTTTTTGCATTGTCTTTCCTGGTAAAATTCAGCAGTGCTGATGTTGATCCTATAAAATCTGCAACCATTCTTACAGGTAATTCACACTCAGGATGAACTATAATTTTAGCATCAGGATTTTCTTTCTTCATATTAATTATTGCCTCAAGTGAAAATTCCTCGTGCACATGGCATGTACCATTCCATATTACAATATCTCTACCTGTCTTATTAAGAACATAGTTTCCAAGATTCCTGTCAGGAGCAAATATAATTTTTTCATCCGGAGGAAGTGATTGCACAATCTGAACAGCATTCGATGATGTGCATATTATATCAGACAATGCTTTAATTTCGGCAGAAGTATTCACATAAGTTACAACTGTTCTCCCTGGATTTGCTTTTAGGAATTTCTTAAAATCATCTGCTTTGCATGAATCAGCGAGTGAACACCCTGCATTTATGTCAGGAAGAAGAACCTTTTTTTCAGGAGCAAGTATTTTAGCTGTTTCTGCCATGAATTTAACACCTGCAAAAACTATTATATCTGCAGAATTAGCAGCAGCCTTCTGCGAAAGGGCAAGGCTGTCTCCAACAAAATCTGATATATCCTGAATGTCTCCTGTCTGGTAAAAGTGAGCCAGAATGATAGCATTTTTTTCTGCTTTCAGCTTCTTTATTTCAGTAATATAATAATCTGATGTTTCTGTTTTCATTTAACTGTAAACTTAATCAATATAGTTTTACTGAATTCCCCGATAACATTTTTTCTCGATCATATTAACATCATAATATTTTAATAATTTAAATTTAAATTTATTTATGATGATGATGTTATACTGTTAATTGTGTTGAAACATAAATTAAGTTTTCATTGTTTTTTTCATCATTACAACTCTGCCAACATCTTTTCAACAACTCAAAAAACATACCGTTTTTGAGAATCAATGAATTAGTTAAGTAATTAACAATTGTTAAGATAAGATTGTTAATATATGAATTTAAAAAAAAGTAAAATATTAAAGGTTTATTTCCGGTTAATATTTTGTCTTTCTTTTCTTATAACTTTAATCGAATTATGAACATTCCTTTTAAAACGACTAAAATGGTTGAAAAATATAAGGATTAATATATTTAATACTTTCTTTTCTACATTTTATTAACACGTTTTTAATATTGGAGAAATATATTACCAGATCATTTCTAAACAAACTCATTTATTCTTTGTTATGATAGAAGATATGTATTTGCTAAAGATAAATGAATATTGGATAAGAAAGGATAAATATATTAATTTGCATACATTTCCTTTAGTAAAAATTATAATATAAACAATTGAAAAATAAAAAGATAGCAATAGCATCGGATCATGCAGGTTATTTCCTTAAGGAAAAATTATTAAGTTTTCTTGTTAAGGAAAAGTATGAAGTTAGAGATTTTGGTTGTTCCTCTCCTGAAATGGTTGATTATCCTGATTTTGGGCATCCACTTGCAAATGCAATTTCTTCCGGAGAATATGATCTTGGGATTTCCATTTGCGGAACAGGTAATGGAATTAATATTGTTGTAAACAAGCATCCCGGAATCAGAGGAGCATTATGCTGGAACGAAGAAATAAGCCGTCTGGCAAGGGCACATAATGATGCTAATATTTGCGCATTGCCGGGAAGATTCATATCGGAATCTGAAGCATATCTGATTGTTAAAACATTTTTAACTACTCCATTTGAAGGCGGGAGGCACCAGGACAGGATAAACAAGATCTCATTAAAAATGTATTAAAATGCTTTCAAACTCCTGCAGGTATGGCATAAGGGCAGTCATTTATCTGGCAAGTCAGCCGGAATCGGATGGCAAGACGGGCATCAGACAGATAAGCAGGGATCTGGATCTTCCAACACCATTTCTTGCGAAGATTCTTCAACAGCTTGCAAAACAAAAAATTCTCAGCTCCACAAAAGGACCTCATGGTGGATTTTCGATTTTAAAGGATCCACAAACGATTACACTGTACGATATTGTTAAAATAATTGATGGTGACGAGGTTTTTACTAATTGTATAATGCATAACGGACCTTGCATAAGCGTTGATGATACCAAAAAACCATGTCCGCTGCATGACGATTATTCAAAGACCAGAAATGACCGTATTAACTTGTTCAGAGGCAAAACAATATATGACCTTGCAGAAAGAGTAGACAAAGCAGATCTGTTTACAATCTGATTTTCCCGGATAAATGAGGTTTAATCCACAACCACAACAGAAGAGAAGTTAGTATACCTGCAGAATTGGCTATAACGTCGTAAAAACTGGCAGAACGGCTTGTGGTAATGGTTGATTGGAGGACTTCCATCAATATACCATACGAAAATGGAATAAGAGCCATCAGTATTAATTGCCGGTTACTTTTAATTGATTTTCTGTTTTCAACAATAACAACTGACATAAAACCCATATACATCCCGATGTGTACAATTTTATCAATGAAGGAGATGTTAAAAATATCAACTTTTTTAAATGTTTCAGAACTGGCCAGGCTCAGGTATAAAATAATAAGTGCAACAATGATTGAGAATATATTCTTCTTTAACATTTCTTATGTTTGATGCAAATTTAATTATTATAGTGGTAATTTATTTATAAATTTCATGCATCTATTTTTAAACTATGGCAGGAATATATATACACATTCCATTTTGTAAAAAGCTCTGTTTTTATTGTGATTTCTATCATGTAATTACAACCGAAGATAATTCCAGATTTATTGAAACACTTATTAAGGAAGCGTCATTAAGGAAAGAATACCTTGGCTCGGAATCTGTAACAACAATTTACCTTGGCGGGGGTACTCCTTCTGTCCTTTCAATAAATGATATTGGGGCAATTCTTGACCAGATACACAAGCAGTTCATTGTTGAGAAAGACTTCGAATTAACGATTGAACTGAATCCGGATGATGTCAATCCTGTTTATTTAAAAGGCCTCAGAAAGCTTGGCATTAACAGGATCAGCTTAGGAATTCAGTCGTGGAGAGATTCCGATCTTATAATGCTTAACCGGCGACATAATTCAGCCCAGGCCGCCACTGCACTAAAAGATATTTTCAATGCAGGATTTGAAAATGTGACAATTGACCTGATTTACGGAATTCCTGGTATGACCACCAGGGAATGGGCTTCAAATCTTGATCTTGCCTTTTCATTTGATATTAAGCATCTTTCGGCATATCATCTGACAATTGAGAAAGGGACAGTCTTTGGCAAGATGCTGGGGAAGGGGCTGTTGGTTGAAATTGATGAAGAAGAGAGTGCATCCTTGTTTAATATCCTGATAGAGAAAGCTGAGGCCGCAGGATTTATTCATTATGAGATTTCTAATTTCGGTAAACCAGGATATTTCTCGAATCATAATTCAAACTACTGGAAGCAGGTTAATTACCTGGGTCTTGGACCATCTGCGCACTCATTTAACGGTTATTCCAGACAATGGAATATCAGCGACGTTAAAGGTTATATTAAGGCAATAAATTCAGGGATTCCCTATTACGAAAGAGAAGAACTTGATACAAAAGCCAGATTTAATGAATACATAATGACATCGCTCAGAACAATGTGGGGTATTGATCTTGAATATGTTGAGAAGACATTTGAAAAAGAGGGATATGATTATGTCGTTAATTTATCAGCTAAATTCAGAGATTACGGTCTGATGAAACAGGACAAAAAAAACCTGGTCCTTACGAACCAGGGTAAGATGATATCCGACAACATTATTTCTGAATTTATGATGCCAGGAGGTGAATAATTATCTTTTTGAAAGCATAAAATTGGTGCGGCCGATAATATTATTTTCAAGATAAAGCTCAACACTGTAGTTCCCGATAATAAAATCTCCTGTATTATCCAGGAAGATACACATTTCAATATCCTGATTCATATAATCAACCTGACGGCTGGCAGAAAAGATCATTTTGTTGCCTTTATATTCAAACAGATTATCAGGGCTACTGGCAATAACCAGGGAATCGGGTCTTATTACTCTCATAAATACCTCTTTTGTACCAGCCTTTGCCAGGGGATTCTCACGAAGAGTAAAACATATTCTCAACTTATCGAGGAGATTTATCCTTGTGGTTTCTTTTCTATTCTTATTCAATGAAACAGCGGTAATATCCTTGGCCTGAATAACTGAAGCAATTTCAACCTTTGATGAGAGTTCCTCCTTGACTTTTGAGAGTTCTGTATTAGTAGTTCTGACCTGTGTTATCTGTTGCCGGATTTCAGAGTTTTCTGCAACAAGAACCTTGTTTCTTGTATTGAGCGAGTCGATTTGAACTATGTAGCTTTTCATAATTTCCCTCATTGTTGTAATCTCGCTCTTGTATTTTTTTATTAACTGTGCATTTGAAGCATTGATTGACAAAAGCTTAACTATTCTCGCTCTTTCCTTTACCAGACCGGCATTAAGGCTATCATTATTTGTTTTAAGAGTATCATATGCGTTAACCATATGTCTTAACTCGGTGGCAAGGGAGTCTTTTTCCTGTGTCAGGACTGTCTCCATCTCAATCATGTTATTTTTCTGGTTGAAATATAAAAAAACAAGAAAAATAAGGGCTCCGGCAAGAATAATAGAAAATGCTATCATCCCGACGGGAACAGTTTTTTTTGTTCCGGGTTCCGAAGGTGTACTTATGTTAGTTTCTGCCATTATTGGATTGTATTTAAAAGATTACCAATACAAAAATAATAATTTCCGAAGAATATTTATAATATCCGATTCAATGATTAAATTTACACAGGAAGCAGATATTATTAAGTTATTAATATTCAATTATATGAGTGGTTTTTTCGGGGTGATTTCAAAGACCGGCTGTGTTGGAGATGTGTTCTATGGAACTGATTATCATTCACATCTGGGTACTAAACGTGCAGGGATGGTTTTTATTGTTCCCGGGAAAGGTTTCAGGCGATCGATCCATAACCTTGAAAACTCCTATTTCAGGACTAAATTTGAAGACGAACTTCAGGGATTTACAGGAAATTCCGGACTTGGTGTCATAAGCGACACAGACCCACAGCCTATTTTATTCAATTCTCATCTTGGAAAATTCGCGATTGTTACTGTTAGCAGACTTGTTAACATAGCTCAGCTTGAGGAGCGGTTTCTGAAGATGCAGAAACATTTTACTGAAAATTTTGAAGGAAACATCAATCCGACTGAGGTTGTGGCAAACCTGATTTGTGAAAAGGATAGTTTTGTTGCAGGCATTGAAAATGTATTCGAAAATATAAAAGGTTCCTGTTCTCTGATGATTCTTACAGAGACCGGAATAATTGCAGCCCGTGATAAACTAGGCAGAACTCCGGTGGTGCTTGGTAAAAAAGAAAATGGATATGCGGTGGCTTCAGAGTCTTGTTCTTTTCCGAATACAGGATTTGAATTAATTTATAATCTGGGTCCGGGAGAGGTAGTAAATGTAACTGCTGATGGATTTACCCGGCTGAGAGAACCCGCTGAAAAGATGCAGATATGTTCGTTCCTGTGGGTTTACTATGGCTATCCCCCCTCTTATTATGAAGGCATAAATGTCGATGAATGCCGCTACAGGTGTGGCGCTTCACTTGCCAGACGCGATACTGTCGATGCTGATTTTGTGTGTGGAATCCCGGATTCCGGAGTCGGACATGCTGTTGGCTACGGCAATGAAAAAATGATACCCTATAAAAGGGCATATTCAAAATATACACCTACATGGCCCCGCAGTTTTATGCCTCAGAACCAGGAACAACGGGATCTGGTAGCAAAAATGAAACTGATCCCGAACAAAGCGGTTATTGAGGGGAAAAAAATGGTCTTTCTGGACGACAGCATTGTTAGAGGTACTCAATTAAAGGACAATACTGTTGATCTGAGGGAATCCGGAGCCACTGAAGTTCATATGAGAATTGCCTGTCCTCCGCTGTTGTTTGCCTGCAATTTTCTTAATTTTTCTGAGTCAAGATCAATTTACGAACTGGCTGGAAGAAAAGCAATAAGTCAGCTTGGAGGTAACGAAAAAGATCTGAGTGAATATGCCGACCCCGACTCTGTTAAGTATTCTGAAATGGTCAGTAAAATTGCTGAAAACCTTGATCTTGATTCTCTTATTTATCAACGGCTTGATGACCTGGTCGAGGCAATTGGACTTCCGAAAGAAAAATTATGCACTCATTGCTGGGACGGAAGCAGTTACTATTAGAATGCAAATGATATCAGGCAACAAATTGCAATATAATTTGTTAAAATAGTTAAATAAATTACTCAAAGTTATGAAATATGTAGGTGCACATGTAAGCGCTTCCGGTGGAGTGGAAAATGCCCCCATAAATGCAAATCT
>Ga0208980_10000617_pt1 | contig 20477 bp, 15 predicted proteins | sample WetSurMetagenome_3_FD_187993 | JGI IMG/M metagenome (GOLD analysis project Ga0208980, IMG submission 187993) | Wetland microbial communities from Twitchell Island in the Sacramento Delta, sample from surface sediment Aug2011 Site A1 Bulk (version 2) | ecosystem: Environmental > Aquatic > Marine... | reverse complement strand
CAAAAATTTATAAGGAAGCAGATATCATTGCAAATATTCAAGGGGATGAACCATTCATTCACGGAGAAATGATTGACCAGGCAATTGAACCGCTTCTTTTTGATAAAGCAATTGAAGTGACGACTTTAATTAAACATATTCAAACACTAAAAGAACTCCGTTCGCCTGATGTAGTAAAAGTTGTCTTTGATTACAATAATTATGCACTTTACTTTTCGCGTTCACCCATCCCATATACAAGGAATTCAATTTCAGATTCTGCTGCTTTAGAAATCACAGACTACTACAAACATATTGGTCTTTATGTCTTTCGTCGAAAAGCATTACTAAAATTTACAAGCCTCAAACAAACAGATCTTGAAAAAACTGAAATGTTAGAGCAACTAAGGATGCTTGAGAACGATATTCGAATTAAAGTTGTTGAAACTGAATATGAAAGCATAAGTGTTGATACACAGGAAGATTTGAAACGTGCGAGAACTTATTATAAGTGGCTTCAAAAAAGAGAAAAAGAAAAATGAAAATCCCCAAAAAAATTATTCTGGCTCATTTGCCTACGCCATTAGAAAAAATAAGATTTCGTCATAAAGAATTCTTAATGAAGAGAGATGATTACACTGGTTCAGATTTCCTTGGTAACAAAATAAGAAAGCTTGAGTACCTTCTTTACGAAGCGAAGAAATTAAAATCAGATATTATTTTTACTTGTGGAGGTGATCAATCAAATCACGCACGGGCAACTGCTTCAGCAGCATCTAAACTTGGGATGAAGACTAGATTGTTTTTGTGGGGCAATGAAAAGAAACGGGCAGATGGCAATCTCTTTCTCAATAAAATGTATGGTGCAGATATAACTTACCTGGATAAAGCTGAATTCGAAAATGTTGATGAGATTATGACTGGAGAAAGAAATAAGCTTGCCAAAAAAGGAAAAAGAGTTTATGTAATACCAGCTGGTGGTTCCTCAACATTAGGTATCTGGGGATATATTTCCTTCATGAATGAATTGAAAAAGCAAATTGATCTGAAAAATATTAATGGAATATTTTCATCTTGTGGTTCTGGTGGAACTGCTGCAGGACTTTTAGTTGGGGCAGTATTAAGCAAAGTTAAGCTAAATGTATATGCTGTAAACGTTTTACTTCCGGAAAATGTAATCAGAAAAAAAATACTTCAGCTTGCTGAAGGTGCAATTTTGGATTTTAAGCTTCCTTGTACAATTGATGAAAGCAAGCTTGAGATAGTTGATGGGTATTCAGAAGAAGGATATAAAAATATTTCTGATCAAAAATTAAAATTGATAACTGAATTTGCCAGATCTACAGGAATTCTTTTAGATCCTGCTTATACCGGAAAAGCATTCTGTGCTTATAATGATTTAGTTTTTAAAAAAGGAAATGGCAAGAGCATTATCTTTCTTCATACAGGTGGAATTTATGGTTCATTCCCTAAACGAAATGAATTCTTAAAATTCTCTTGAGCATTAACGATACTCGTTGTCTTAGATTTTAATAAGCACTATTTTTGGATATATGGAATGCATCTTTTGTAATATTAGAGATCGAGAAGCAGAAGCCGAGATAATTTTTGAAGACGAACACGTTTTGGCTTTCCTCGATATTCAGCCGGTAAATTATGGTCATACTCTTGTTATTCCTAAAAAGCATTACGATAACTTTCTTACCGTTCCAATAGATGAGCTTGACAAAATAATTCATGCAACTCAATTCCTTGCTGGAGTGGTTAAGAGAAGTTTAAATGCAGATGGCTTTAATGTTATTTCAAATAATGGTAATTCTGCTGGCCAATCAGTATATCATTTTCACTTTCATATAATACCTCGTTTCAATAACGATTTCAATTTAAAACCAAAAGTTAAGAATTATGACCCAAGAAACAGGCAGGAATTTGGGAATCAGATTCGATCTTTCATCAGCAAATACAAGGATATCTACAATGGATAAAAAAATCAGGGTGCTCGTAGCTAAAGCGGGATTAGATGGTCATGATCGCGGAGCAAAAGTTATCGCTGCTGCTTTACGCGATGCAGGTATGGAAGTAATTTATACTGGATTAAGACAGACGCCCGAAATGATAATTGAAGCTGCAATTCAGGAAGATGTTGATGTAATTGGGATCAGCATTCTTTCCGGTGCGCATATGACAATACTTCCAAAAATAAAAAATCTCATGAATGAAAAAGGCCTTGATGATGTTTTGTTGACTGGCGGCGGAATTATTCCTGAGGAAGACATTAAGAAATTAAAAGATATTGGAGTTGGTGATTTATTCACACCCGGAGCATCCACTAAAAACATTGCAGGATACATAAAAGAGTGGAGAAAGAATAACCCTAGGAAAAATTAGCTCCTTCTTACAACCTTTATAAATAATAAGACGAGGTTAATTATGAAAATGTTATTACTTTTTTGTTTACTGTTCACTTACTCTCTCACAAATTCTCAAACACTTTTAGAAACTATAAATCTACCGAGTGGTACATTCTATACATATGCGTACGGTATGGTTCATAATAATGGTAAATATTGGATAAGCTCTTCATCATCTACATCCGGTAAAGGGATTATATACGCAGTGAACAGTAGCGGTGTTCAGATTGATATGTTAGATTTTGATCTTCCCTGGATAAAAGAATCTCAGGGATTGGCTTTTGATGGTACAGATTTTTGGTATGTCGAACGGAAAACAGCCAGATGCGATTTGTACAAAGTTACCAATACAGGTATTGTAATTGATTCAATCCCAACAGCAGAATTGTTTGGAGCAACGAATATTTATTTAGGAGGTGCTACTTGGGATGGAGATGGACTTTGGATTTCAGTTTACTCACCTGACACAAGAGCTGCTTTATATAAAATTAATGTTGCTGCCAGGGCAATTGTGGATACAATATTCGTTATTGGACTACAGCCACAGGGGATTACTGTTAAAGGTGATACACTTTTTTATGTTATGGATGGATTCCAGGGAGATGATGAAAAAATATATGCTATCGATCTTAATACAGAAAATGTTTTATTTTCTTTTCATGTTCCGGAACCACCAGGAGTAAGACAGAATCCAAGAGGTTTAGCCTGGGATGAAACATTTTTTTGGTTAATGGCAGAACCTGTTGGTGCAAGTTCCGGAAGACAGTTATTCAAATATGATATTGGTGGAAGCGGAACTCCGGGGATTACTGTTCCTGTAGGTACGATTAATTTTCCGAACACAACTGTTGGCAATACAAATAACTACAATCTTACAATTTACAGTACCGGAACAGCGAATTTGACTTTAGATTCAATAACGATTTCCGGCAATAGTTATTCATTTAATCCTTTAACTTTCCCCATAAATATTTCTCCGGGCGGTTCGCAGACTATTACTGTAAACTTTACTCCAACAACTTATAGTTTTTACCAAGGTATCCTGAAAGTTTATTGTAATGATCCTGTTAAACCAATAAATAATATTAATCTTATCGGACAAGGAGTTTTAAGTGGTGCCAGAATTGGATTATCAGCAACATATCATAATTTCGGAAATGTTTGGGTAGGCGAGGAGGGAATTGCTTTTTGGAATTTTAATGTTTTTAATATGGGTGATCAAACTATTCAAGTTTCCGATTTACATTTTAATCTTCCTGAATTCACATTTAATGCACCGGCTTTACCGTTTCAGATTTTCTCAACTGATACTTTACAATTAACAGCATATTTTTATCCAACACAGGTCGGAACATATCTGGATACATTAAAGTTAACCAATAATGATCTGACTAATCCAGTTGCAAAAATATTTTTCCAGGGGATGGGCAATTTCAGTTCTTACAATTATGGATATGCATTCTGGCAATATCAGGTACCACCTCATCCAAATTCCCCAAGTGCAAGTCCAAGAATTGAAGGACTAAAATCTATTAACGACATTACAGGAGATGGAATTCCTGAAGTATTAATTTCTACAGAAAATTACTGGACTATGTGCCTGGATGGTGCGGCATCAGGAACTACTTATCCGATATGGATTTTTACAACTTATATGAATAGCAGCAATGCAGGTTCAATCGGAGCCAATTTTGAGTATGGAGTACAGGATGCAATACAAATTGCAAATGATTTGAATGGAGATGGCTTTAATGATGTTGTACTTGCTGTTGGTGGTGGTAATGAAAGTGTTTATGCTCTCAATGGTAAAACAGGAGAGATTCTCTGGTATTTTGGTGATGATATCAATTGGGATCTTGGTGATTTTGAAGCTGTAGATGTTCAAAAAGATTTTAATGGTGATGGAGTTAATGATGTTCTTGCAATAGCTGATGGAAATGATGAAGGAACAGGTTACAAAAGAGCTTTTTTATTTGAAGGCAGACATGGTACAATTCTTTGGGAACACCCTTTCCCGGGTCCAAATCCTGCATTCGGAAAAACGATTATCTCGACTGACGATTTAAATGGGGATAATCATCCCGATGTAGTAATAGCTTATGGAAATAATGGAATTTCCGATCAAGCTGTCCGCTGTTTAAATGGAATTAATGGGCAGACCTTGTGGACCAGAGAAATGATTTCATATGAACCGAAAGAGTTATTGGAATTGCCATTACCTGGTGGTAATTCAGATATTATTGCAGCAGAATATTTTAACAGAATACACAGACTGAATGGAACTAATGGGGAAATTGTATGGACTTATCCGTTAGGATCCTCAGCAGGAGTTATTCAAATTGCTCTCATAAATGATCTTAATAGTGACCAGGTTCCAGATGTTTTAATCGCATCATTTGCGAATAATGGATTGAACTGTTTAAGCGGTGCAACGGGTGCACAATTGTGGTCGTGGCAAATGGATTATCAGTTTGGTGTTGCTACAATCCCGGATATTGATGAGGATGGTTTTGAGGAAGTTCTGGCTGCAGCTCGTTATGGAAGTTTCTATTGTATAAGTGGAACAGGTGATTCATTAATTTATCTTCATTCTTTTCCTGGTGATTGGATGTATTCTGTTAATAAAATACCTTCAATCGACGGAAACTTCAGTTATGAAATGTTAGCAGGAACCCGTGATGGTAAAGTCGTGTGTTTCTCAGGAGGAACAATTGCAGTTCCTGTTGAGTTAACATCTTTCTCAGGTTTTGTTGCAAATGGTAATGTTACATTAAATTGGTCAACTTCAACCGAAACAAACAACCAGGGTTTTGAAATAGAAAGAAAGTCATATGATAGTTGGGAGAAAATAGGATTTGTCCCTGGCTCAGGAACAACTGCTGAGTTACGATCTTATTCCTATATCGATGAACATATTTATTCAGGAAATTTTAGTTACAGATTAAAACAAATAGACTTTAACGGTCAGTATGAATATTCAGATATAATAGCAATTGAAGTAGGTACCCCGAGTGAGTACTCATTAGAACAAAACTATCCTAATCCATTTAATCCCTTTACAACTATTTCATATTCAATTAAAGAAAACGGATCAGTTACTCTGAAAGTTTTTGATATACTTGGCAAAGAAGTTAAAACCCTTGTTAACGAAGAACAGCAAGCAGGGAATTATAAAGTTGAATTTAATGCCTCATCTTTTGCAAGTGGAATTTATTTTTATACTTTACAAGCTCGGGAGTTTATTTCAACGAGGAAGATGATTTTGCTTAAATAATTAAAAGATTGTTTTCCAGCAGGATGGTGGAGTGTTAGGATTTTAGAATTGATTTAACATCTTCCAGCTTTTCTTCCGGAATAAGGATCCTTTCTTTTCCGCTAGAGGATTGTTTTGATTTTATTCCTTGCGCTTCTAGCAAATTAATTGCTTTTACAGCAATACTTTCATTTTCAAATTGAAGCTCAACTAATGCTACACGATTAACAGACAAATTATCAGATAAGCTTATGCCACAGATTGGACAAGTTTCAGCATCAAATTTTGGAACTGAGCTGAACTCAGATAGATAATCTTCAAATTCTCGCAGGTCAGTATCTATCATTAAAAATATTTCTTCACTTATTGTTGAATTCCGAATCTACCACTGAAATTATAAATATCAGGATTGTTATGACTTGTTACTTTAATGAGATAATGATTCGACAAAGGAATATCGATAGGAATTATCCAATCAAACCTTCCAGAGTTCTCAATATTTTTTGTAATCATAAATTTAAACTCACTTTTTCTATACAGTTGAATATCTATTCTCTGGATTGTTGGTGCTATCCATTTTATAAATATACTATCGCCGGGATTCCAAATGGTTCCTTGAATGGGCGATCTAACAATAATATTGGAAGCTTCAATCGGTACTTCCACAATTGATTCAGGTTGCTCTCGATCACCAAAAATTTGTCTGCATCTTGAGATTATCAATGTGAAGATAAATAATATTTTTATAGAGAGATTAAAAGCTTTCATAAAACCCTCGCTTAGCAAAAAAAGCGAATAAAAGTTTAAATATCAAGTCGAGTGAGCAATTCCAAAAATCTTGTTTTTGTTCTAAATTTTAATACAGTTCTCATTTTCATTCATTTTTTTTAATAGGAATACATAATTTCCTTTGTTTTTAATTCAGAAATGAGGCCCCTCAATGGCATTAAAGTTGGCTATTGAAGAATGCATCATATGTTCTCTCCTTATAACCCCTACAACTCTTCAGTAGTTGAGGGGTTTTTTTATTGGATATCACCACCAAATATAATAGACTTCTTACTGATGAAAAGTGGTAGCTATCCCTCATAAGCTGCTTAACTTCTCAAGATCATTTTAAACCATGTACATCTGGATAACCTGGATTAAATTATTTCAGGTTTGGCCTGAGTCAAAGCCGGCAAAAAGAATAAATAACTGATAACTTGCCTTTTCAATAGAGATTCGTTTAGTTATATTTGCTTCCAATTTTTCAAAAATTCTTGGACAAAATGATTGATATAAAGAAATTAAACCCAGATCAACAAAAAGCGGTTGAATTTACTGGTGCAGCTCAGATGATTGTAGCCGGAGCGGGTTCAGGGAAAACAAAAGTTCTCACTTACAAAGTTGCCTACCTTTTAAAGCATGGTTACAAACCTGAATCAATTCTTGCTCTGACATTTACCAACAAAGCAGCAAATGAAATGAAAGCTAGAATCGTTGAATTGGTTGGTAAAAAAGCCGAGGATATCTGGATGGGAACATTTCATTCTGTCTTTGCTAGAATTTTGAGAACAGAAGCAAAGAACATCGATTATAAGCCGAACTTTTCTATATACGATACTGAAGATTCTTATTCACTTGTCAGCAACATAATGATGAATTTCAATATTGAGATCGAGGGTTTAACAGTAAACTCTGTAAGACATAGGATAAGCTTTCTTAAGAATCATATGATCATGCCCTCGGAGTATAGAAAGAAGTATGTAAAATCATCAAGAGATGAAAAGATTGCGGAAATATATGAAGAATATCAGAAGAGACTTGTAGCAAACAATTCAATGGATTTTGAAGACCTTTTATTAAGACCCATTCATCTTTTTAATTCCAACGAAAAAATTCTGCACAAGTACAAAAGTAGATTCAATTTTATCCTCGTTGATGAATTCCAGGATACGAACAAGGCACAATATGAGCTGCTGAAAATGCTGGTATCCAGAACCTGTAAAATATCAGTAGTTGGCGATGATGCTCAGAGTATTTATAGTTGGAGAGGGGCTAATCTTGGTAATATGATAGATTTTAGGAAGGACTTTAAAAACCATAAACTCTTTAAACTAGAACAAAATTACCGTTCCACAAAAACTATTCTTACTGCGGCTGATTCTGTTATTAAGAATAATAAAAATCAAGTAAGCAAAACTTTATGGACACAGAATAATGATGGGGAACAACTCACTCTGATTAGATGTGCAGATGAAAAAGACGAAGCATTTCAATTAGCTAAATACATAAAGAAAGAAATAAGTAAGAAAAAACTATCTTATAAAGATTTTGCTATTTTATACAGAACCAATGCTCAAAGCAGGGCAATGGAAGATATATTTTACAAGGAAAAGATTCCGTATATAATTATTGGTGGTGTTGAATTTTACAGAAGAAAAGAAGTTAAGGATGTTATTGCTTATCTTAGAGTGATAGCAAATCAGAATGATGAGGAAAGTATTTTACGCATAATGAACTTTCCGCAAAGAGGCATCGGGAATACAACGGTCACACGAATGATTGCATTTGCCAGGAAACATGAACTTACACTTTTCCAAACGATGAATCGTGTCTTTGAAGTAATTGATATCAAGGAAAGAATTCAAAAAAATGTTAAAGGATTCAGAGTACTTCTTGAAAAGTATATCAAACTTAAAGATACTCTATCTGTTGGTGAACTTTCGCTGGCTTTAATAGATGAATTAGGATTAGTAAGGATGTTCAAATCTGAAAATACACCTGAATCTCAATCAAGACTTGAAAATATTAACCAGCTGATGGCTGCCATATCAGAGTACTCAAAAGCTAACGATGATGCTAAGTTAGATCAATTCCTTGAAGAGGTTTCTCTTGTATCGGATATTGATATGAAAGATGATAAGAAAAATGCAGTCACTTTTCTTACAGTTCACAGCGCAAAAGGATTAGAGTTTCCGATTGTTTTCATTTCTGGTTTGGAAGAAGAAATATTTCCGCTTGCAAACAGGTTTAGTGAAGATTCCACTGTTGAAGAAGAAAGAAGACTTTTCTATGTAGCTGTTACGAGAGCAGAGCAAAAGATTTTTCTATCACATGCAAGAAGTCGATACCGTTTTGGTGAAGTTGCATATCAAAGTCGTTCACGTTTTATTGATGAGATTGCACCATCGACAATTCAGGAGATAAATGGTGGCATTGGCAGAAAAGCAAATCGAAAAACCAAAAAAGAACTTTTCTATGAATACTTCAACTCAGTCGATTATGAAGATTTTGATCAGGAAAATAAAGTTGTGAGAATAGGCAGCCGTGTGATGCACGAAAAATTTGGATTGGGAAAAGTGATCGATGTAACAGGAGCAGGTGATATGGTTAAAGCTACCGTAACTTTCGAGGGCAATAATGTTAGACAATTAATGCTCAAATTTGCCCGATTGAAAATACTGCATTGATTCCTTTTATTTCAAATTTTTTATTTACATTTTTCTGCAATATTAATCTTGAGGAAAGAACATCGTTATGTCAATTGCGCCTAAGAAATTAGCAATACTTGTAAGTGGAGGACCAGCTCCCGGAATAAATAGTGTAATCGGTGCAGCAACTATAAGAGCTGAAGTTGAAGGTATAGAGGTTTTGGGAATTAAAGATGGATTCCAATGGATTATGGAAGGGGACACAACACACATTAAAGAACTGAATATCCAAAATGTTAGTCGTATTCACTTTCGAGGTGGCTCTTATATTGGCATATCCCGTGCAAACCCTACAAAAGATGATAAGCATCTTGAAAATGCTGTTACATCCCTCTTACGTCTTGATGTAGATAAGCTAATCACAATTGGTGGTGATGATACGGCCTTCAGCGCATTAAAAGTAAATGAAATGGCTGCAGGAAGAATAAGAGTTGTTCACGTTCCAAAAACTATTGATAATGACCTGGACATTCCTCACGGCATTCCGACTTTTGGTTTTCAAACTGCAAGACATATTGGAGTGGAAATTGTAAAAAGCCTTATGGTTGATGCGCAAACAACTTCACGATGGTATTTTATAGTGACGATGGGACGAAAAGCCGGACACCTTGCTTTGGGAATTGGAAAAGCTACAGGTGCTACACTAACTCTAGTTCCGGAAGAGTTTCCTGGAGAGTCAATTGGACTCAATCATGTTGTGGATGTACTAGTTGGTTCAATAATCAAAAGATTAAGCTATGGTAAGGCTGATGGCGTCGCAATCTTAGCAGAAGGTATTGTTGAGCGATTAAAAATTGAAGACCTTGATCAGCTTGTTGATATTGAGAGAGATGCTCACGATAATATCAGAATTGCTGAAGTCAATTTTGGTGAGATTCTGAAGGTAAAAGTTCAGCAAAAACTAAAAGAATATGGTATCAAAGTAACTATCGTAGCCAAGAATATTGGCTATGAATTGAGATGTGCTGATCCGATACCATTCGATATGGAATATACTCGAGACCTTGGTTTTTCAGCTTCTCAGTTCATACTTGATGGTGGCAGTGGCGCGATGATTTCTATTCAGAATGGAAGATTTGTCCCATTATATTTCAAAGATATTCTTGATCCTGTTACGAAAAGAACAAGAGTTAGAATGGTTGATCCAAGTTCTGAATCGTTCTATATCGCAAGAAAATATATGTTAAGGTTAAACCAGTCAGATTTCCAGGATCCACACGAACTTGCGAAACTTGCAGCTACTGCTCACCTTTCAATCGAGGAATTTAAGAAACGATATTATTATCTGATAGAGAATGATTTGTTGTATAAAAATCTTAAAGAGGGGAACGTTTCATTTTATACTTCAGATAGTAATATTGCACACAGAGTGCTTTCAAGTCCAAGACAAAATGGTGATATAATCGATTAGAAGAAACTTTAACCGATCTTCAAATTCTTATAGAAGCATTCACTTATTTGAAACTAGAATGAAGTTAAAGTATTATCCGCATATTCTAAAACTCAAAGAGCAATTCACTTTATCTGTTGGCACCAGAAAGACAACTCCATCGGTGATGGTTGAGATTGAGCACGATGGATTCACGGGTTACGGTGAGGCATCACTTCCGCCATACTTAGTTGAGAACCAATCCAGTGTAATTAGTTTTCTAGGTAAAGTAAACCTCAATTCATTCAATGATCCTATGACCCTTAACTTAATGATTGATTATATCGATAATGTTGAAGAAGGAAATAATGCAGCGAAAGCAGCAATCGATATTGCTCTACACGATCTAATAGGAAAATTTCTTCGTATACCATTATACAAGTATCTCAATATTCCGATAAGAGATGATATCTGTACTTCATATACAATTGGCATATCCAATGAAGACGAGATAGAGCAAAAAATTAATACTGCTTCAGAGTTTAAATTTCTAAAAGTTAAACTTGGAACTGAAAATGATCGGGAAATTATTTCAACAATAAGAGCTCTGTCAGATAAACCATTATTTGTAGATGTTAATCAAGGTTGGAAAGACAAATATTTTGCTCTCGATATGATTGGCTGGCTTGCGGAACAAAATGTAGTTCTTATTGAACAGCCAATGCCCAAAATAAATTATAACGATGCGAGTTGGTTAGTTCAAAGAAGTGCGATACCAATAATTGCTGATGAGGCGGTTCAGGATTTAAATGATCTGTACAGGATTAAAGATCTTTATTCTGGAGTCAATATAAAGTTGATGAAAGCTGGAGGAATCCGATCTGCCCATCGAATGATAAAGAGAGCAAAGGAACTAAATCTAAAAATAATGCTTGGCTGTATGACAGAGACTTCCTGTTCGATAACTGCAGCTTCTCACTTATCACCTTTAGCTGATTGGGTGGATCTGGATGGAGCAGAATTGATTTCAAATGATATGTTTACAGGAACAAAGATAAAAGGTGGTGTACTAGTAATTCCCAATTTGCCGGGATTAGGTGTTGAAAAAATCACAAATTGGAAATAATGTGCTAAAATTAGGAATTTATTTTTAGATAAATATGTTTAAATTTCACTTGCTTATAATTAACAATTGAGGAAAATCAATGGCTAAAAATTATGTATCCAATAAAGATGAAACTGTAAGAATGTTTGAAAGTGATTTCATGGAATTTTTTTCCAGAGTCCATTACACTGTTCCACTATATGTTTATGTACCGGTAATTCTCGTTTTAATGTATCTCTCAATCTTTGTTTATAATGTATCTATACTGAATAATTTTGTTCTTTTAATCGGAGGAATAGCTGCCTGGTCCCTTGCTGAGTACTTATTACACAGATTTGTTTTCCATTTTAATGCTAAAAGCGAATTTGGTAAAAAAATACACTTTATGTTTCATGGTGTCCATCACGATTACCCCAGCGATTCCAAACGACTTGTTATGCCCCCATCGGTTAGTATTCCATTAGCAGTGTTATTCTTCTTTGTGTTCAGGTTGATTTTTGGACAAGTACTTATGTTACCTTTCTTCTCCGGATTCATTCTTGGTTATTTATTCTATGATATATCTCACTATGCCATTCATCACTTTAACATGCATAGTAAGTTCTGGCTGGCAATGAAGAATCATCATATGCTTCATCATTATCAAGACGAATACAAAGGTTATGGAGTAAGTTCACCATTCTGGGACTTGGTTTTCGGAACTACATTTGGCAAGAAGAAAAACTAATCAGAATCTTCTGAAATTTCATTATGGGGAAACAGTCAAAACTTTTGGTAGTGGAAGATAATCGGGAGACTCAGCTTCTTATTAAAATTGCTCTTCGTAAAGAGTTTGATATTCAGATTGCAGATTGTGCAAATGAAGCAATGTTACAACTCGCTAATAATCATTTTGATCTTGTATTACTTGATGTCAATCTCAATGGCCAGGGAGACGGAAAAAGCATTCTAATTGATATTCGCGGGAATATGAAAAACTCCAAGCTTCCCGTCATCATCACAACAGCTTATGATCTGAATATTGATGATAAAAAATTCTTTGATGAGAATGCGAATGGTTTTGTTCAAAAACCATTTGTAAAAAATGAACTCCTGACTTCGATAAGAGAAATCCTTACAAAAAACTAATACTCTTCTTTTTCAGATAACGTAATCTGAAAAGCTCATGCTTGCTTCAATCTTCAAAATCAACTTTACATTGATGCATATTGATCGAAAAAATTAAAAAGTCGAGCGTCAAATCGTTGAAAAACGAGCGATTTTGTTGTTGCAATATAGTACATAGCAAATTTGCTTGTCTCTCTTTAATGCAAGAAAAATAACTTAAAAACTTGATTCAGCACTTATTCAAAAAGGCTTACACGGCATAATTATTGGCATAATTGAATAAACTATTTTGAGGGCGATGAAGAATAAGTTACAGGTGTTCCCTTCCGGAAATCCGCTCGTAGATTTGACTTGGGGAGGATTTTATAGAGGAGGAACGTATTTTCTTTTGGGGCCGAAAAAATCTGGAAGAACTATCTTTGCTCTCCAATATGCTATGCAAACCGTGAGTGCAAAGGAGACTTGCCTATATTTCTCCAGTTTTCGACCAAAAGATTTGCTGATTAATGCAGCAGCAGTCAATATTGATTTGCAGCATTTTATCATGCAAAATTTATTTACCCTGGTTAGAGTAACACCTGCCAAAAATATTGAATATGCGAAAGATCCGGATTCGTATATGGTTGAATATCTCAGAGATTTAATCTCTGTGATTGATCAATATAATCCGAATACTATTGTATTCGATGAATTAACTCCGTTTATTGGTTTCAAAGATACAGGTCTTCTTAAAGATACTTTTCTTGAAACTCTTGATTATATCGAAGAGAAAGGGATCACAAGTCTTTTTATAATTAGTGAACCGGTTACATCAGCTGCAAACAAAATCGTTTCTTCATTATTAAACCTATCAACTGGATATATTACTTTAGAAAAGGAAGAAGGATTCATTAGCAAAAAAAGTCCGGGAAAAATTACAATTACTCCCAATGTTGGTCACGTGGAAGGTGAATTTTCCTGCAGCTATTATATTGAACCAGATAAAGGGGTACAAGTTGATTACAGACCAGAAATATCTGTTCAAGAAACTTCAATATTTGAAGATAAAGGTAATCAATATTTATCCCTCAATGATATTTCGCACGTCCAGCCGAGTATAGTTCCGCTCAGCTTTTATTCTCCGGATGATTTCAAACTTTTTTTAAATAATCAAATTGCCTATTGTAAGCAAACAGGTCAGATCTCTACATTGATTTCAGTAAAATTGGATGAGATTGCAGAAAAAGCAAAGTTGCTTTCAATAAATCAGCTTGCCAACGCTATTCGTTTATCTATTGATAAGAAAGATAAAATATGTGTCCTAAGAAATATGGTATTGATTCTCTTCACTAAAGAGGATAAAGATGCAAACTCATTCATTCCTCTCTTACTCAACAATCTATTTGAAACTAGCCCTCAATATTTAAATAAGATAAAACAGTACATTTCTTTAAATTCAATAAAGATGAATAAGGGAACACATAATGCAGAAGAAATGTTTAAGCAATTACTTGCTGCAGATATCCCTGATGAAGATAAAATCGGTCTTAATTGAATTCGGCTTTCAAACCGTAGTTATTTATTTAACTGGTATATTATTTATTACCAGCCAGATTCTCTACTCTCAGAGCAAAAATGAGTTATTAAATACTCAAGCTGAAGAGCATATGAATTCAGGAAGATTTGGGGAAGCAATTAATCTTCTAAACCATTTAATTTCTGCCAATCCTCAGGATCCCAGCGGATATAATCGTCGTGGTTTATGTTATGAGAACAGAAAAGATTATGAAAAAGCAGTTTATGATTTTAGATCAGCAGTGAAACTGGACAAAAAAAATAAAATCTACAATGAAAATCTTGAAAGAGCAGTAAAAAGTTGGGAGACACTTCTGTATAATAAAATTCTTGGATTCAAGAGAGAAATAAAAATTAATCCAGAATCTCCATCAAATTATCTTGAAGTAGGGAAATGTTTTAAAAATCTCGGTAACTGGATTGAAGCTGAAAAATGGTATGTTGAATACATAAAAAGGGAAGCTCCTTCAGCTGATGAATTGATACGATATACTGAAATTCTAGCTAAAAATAATCATATTACAAAGGGTGAACCGCTACTAAAAAGTTATACCGAAAAATACCCGGACGATCACAGGTTGTGGTCAAGATATGGTTATTTTACAATGTGGCTAGGTAAAAAGGAAATTGCTATCAAGGCATTTGAAAAAGCGCTTGAACTAAGACCATACTTTAAAGAGGCGTTGGATGGATATGATCTTGTAAGAGGAAAAGGTTATATCTATACTGTTAATGATACTACAAGTAGATTTAATTATGGTTTGCCTGTTTCAACTGGAAAAGGCGAATATCCTATTGATAAATATTACAGAGTCCTCAGTAAGAAACCGTACGAGAATGAAACGAGAATACTACTCATCAACGAACTGATTAATAATAACAGATATGCCGAAGCTGAAGAACAATTAAAAATTTTATCCAACTCAGAAGCATATCTGAATAAAGTTGAGGAACTTGATAAATCTTTGGAAAACAGCAAAAATCAGTATTACGACAAGCGTATTGCGGTTTTAGAAAAAGAACTTTCAGTTAATCCGTTTGATAAAAAATCAAATCTGGAATTAGCCCAGATATTTGCTGATAAAAAGGAGTATGATTCATCTCAATTGGTTTTAACTAATCTATTAGAAGAATATCCTTCTAATGAAGAAGTACTTTACAAGTACGCCCTTTTATGTTTAGCTTCCGGCGATTTGAACACAGCATATGAAAAATCGGAAATCCTTTTAAATAAAAATCCGGAGAACAAAGATTATCAACTTTTATTCGGAAAGCTTTCAACATGGTTAAAAATTAACTCACCAAAAGCACAATTAACTCTTGAAAAGGTTTTAATCAAAGAACCATCAAACTATTCTGCACTTTCAACTATAGCTCTTTTATTGATTCAAAACAATGAGTTGGCTGATGCAGAAAAATATCTGGGAAGAATTTCTCAGTTCAATCCCAAAGATCCTGAATATTTAAAATTGTCTTATATGCTGGACGCGCAGAAAAAAATAAATGAGGAAGCAGATCTTTATAGCATTGTAGAAAGTGCAAGAGAACATTTGTCCAGAAAAGATTGTGATGAAGCAATAAAACTTTTTCAATTATATCTCTCTAATCCAAACTCGAATAAAGAAGTAAGCAAAGAATTAGCCGATGCATATTTATGCAAAAGCGATTTCCTAAATGCAATCAGTGTGTACAATAAATTGTTAATAGAAAATCCCAATGATTACTCTAGTACTAAGCAAAGAGCAAAGTTGTTACTATGGAGTGAAGATTATTCAAAGGCATTAGATGAATTTATTATACTAAATAAAAAAAATCCAAATGATGCTGAAGTGAAACTTCTACTTGGTGATTCATACGCAGGAGTCAGAGATTTTAACAATGCCAGAGAAGTCTACGAGAAGTTACTGGCAATTTCACCTTCATCACCTATGCTCAAACAGAGATTGAGCTGGATTGAAGGACCTTCTTATCAAAGTGGATTTCCTGTTTACACAATGCTAACTCCTGATTTCAACTATTTCACGGATAACTTTGGATTTCTTTACTCCACTTACGGTCTCAGGTTTGATTTAGGAATTACAAATTATATAACAATAGGTGCATCAGCCTATGGTGGATTACTTGGCTCAGATTCGTTAACAAATAACATCACAATTTACAAAGGAAGTGTAATTGGTCGTTTTTCCCAAACAGTATATGCTTCTGCATCTGTCGGCAGTACACTTTTTCCGAATGATGACAATCAACTATTAGCCGAAGTTACTTTAAAAGCTGAGCATCCAAAGATCTATTCCTTCTCTGCAAATTATTTCTCGATGGATGCTGCTCAATTGTTGTATTCCCCAAACCTTGTCAACACAAGATTACGTTCAAATTATTATTTACTAATGGGAGATTACATCATTAAAAAAGGCTGGAAGTTTGCCGGTTCCTATGCATTTATAACTGTTTCTGATGATAACAAAATGAACCGATTACAATTAAGATTTGGAAAAATATTTGATAAGGTTGTCGGAGTGGGTTATGAGTACTATTACTTCGATGTGAAGAATGAATCTGATTTATACTGGTCTCCTGAAAATTTTGAATCTCATAGTATTTGGACTGATTGGGAAATCGCTAATGAAGATGATGTTACTGCTAGTATTGGAGGAAGACTCGGCTACATCCCATCTGACGAATTTATCCTTCGTGAATTTTATGGAGTTACCAGTGTGAAGCTGGCGGATTCATTTACCATTCTGGGAAGGTTAACTTTCAGCACAACAGCTCAATCTGGAAAAGGATATACGTCAACATCTTTTGGACTTTCTGCATTCTGGAGTTTTTAATTTTTAATATGAATCGAAGTCAATCAATAAAAGAATTAAAAATAAGGTTCAGAAACGAACCTGTTAATAATAATTTTAATGGTAACGAGTGGAAATTAATCAGAAGAATTATTATTAGCGGAATTATTTCAATTATTTTACTTTTAATAATTTATTACACTTTGCCTCATACTGTGTTGACAGTATCATCATTGATTGAGTACGCAACTATAATTGCTCTCGTAATATTTTTATTTATTCTTTTGATCCGCTACTTCGGAATTCTTTTCTTTTCATATTTCTATATGAATGAATATACATTCAAACCGACTAATGGATATAAACCATTTGTCTCGATCATTGTCCCGGTTTTCAATGAAGCACCTGTCCTGCAGAAATCAATTAGCTCTTTGTTAAATCTTGATTATAAGGAATATGAAATTATAATTGTTAACGATGGTTCGACAGATGATACTAAAAATGTTGCTGAAAAATTTGTGGGATTCCAAAAGGCAAAATATGGCAAGGTTAAGGTTTCGCTTATTAATAAACCGAACGGCGGAAAGGCAAGTGCACTTAATCTAGGAATAAAAGTATCTAAAGCTGAATTTGTTTTGTGCATGGATGGAGATTCTATCCTAACTCCTCTTTCCCTTAAAATGGCAATACGTCATTTCGTGAATCCTGAAGTTGGAGCAGTTGCAGGAAATGTTAAAGTTCTAAATAGAAAAAAGTTTTTTACAGATCTGCAGGCTCTGGAATATGTTGAAGGATTAAATATGGCACGTGGTGCTCAAAGTGCTATTCGGTTAGTAAATATTATTCCAGGTCCGATTGGAGTTTTCAGAAGAAGCGCAATTCAGAGTGTTGATTATTATTCTGGTGATACTTTTGCTGAAGATGCTGATATGACTCTACGGCTCATATCACAAGGTTGGAAAATTTATTATGAACCTAAATCAATTTCATACACTGAAGCACCTGTAAAACTTCAACAACTTTTAAAACAGAGATATAGATGGACTCGAGGTATTATACAGTCTATCAGAAAACATAAAAAGCTGATGCTAAATCCAACTATTAAATTCGGTGATTCATTTATTCTCTGGACAATGTTCTATGAAGCATTACTCTGGCCACCTATGAATATTGCAGCTCATTTGTTTTTCATTTTTGCTGCGATATTCTTTGGTTTTACATCGCTGATTTTTTATTGGTGGGCTGCTCTTGCACTTCTGGATATCGTTGCTGCTATATATTGTATTGCTGCTGAAAAAGAAGAATTCAGATTGGTTGGATATGCAATTATCTATCGAATGGTCTTCATTCTTATAATCGATATTTGTAAAGCTATGTCTACAATTGAAGAATTTTTAGGAATTAAAATGACCTGGGGTAAACTTGAAAGGGTCGGTTAATAAAGTCATAATTATATGAGGGTTATCAAATGGAACTAATTCCAATTTTATCTACAATAATACTTGTTGCTACAATAAGCACATTTATACTTGCCGTTGGTGCTTATATACTTTATAAGATTCGTGAAGGCAAAGTAAGAGTTTCTCCTGAGAGAAAACCAGAATACCTTGAGGCTGAATATTTTGTGCCAAGAGAGAAAAAGGAGCATAAAGTTTTCATCGAAGAAGTTATTGAACCAAAACCAAAAGCAAATATCACGGTTGAGGGCTTTGAGCAAGTAAAACCGGTTAGTGAAAAACAAACTGAGTTTAAATACCGTGTTGTGGATGATTTAGGAGATAAAACGGTTGTCAAACCAGTTTCCACGAATCCGGTTGTAATGCCAAAAATGAAATACGAAAAATATAGTTTACCAACTGATGACACAGTTTCAAAAGATTCATTTCATGAAGAGATAAAGTGGCGATAGAAGATAGAAATAGATTTAGCTCTCATATCTTCTTTCTGTTTCTGTCTGGATTAATCGTACTTATTTTCTCAGCTCTTATTTATCTGCTTATAATCAGAACAGTGTATGGAAGATTTTCGGCCTCAGAACTTATACCAAATGCCAAAGCTATTAATGATCTTGTATTTGGTACTTTCCCTTCGACTGCAATTCTTAATTCCGATTACACTAAGAACATTCTGGCAGATGAAAGCAGCTGGTTTGATGATAACATAAAAACCTGGCAAAAATCTTTAAGAAATCTTGATATAAAATATCAGCTAATAAATGATGAAGATGTAGAAATGGGCAGAATTGATGAATACCATCTCATAGTTCTTTCAGGGTGCAAGTCGTTAAGTGAGCGGGAAGTTATCCAGCTTAAAAAATATCTTGAGAATGGTGGAAGTATTTTTGCAACAGGAGGAACCGGCTCATATTCTGAAGATGGTAAATGGAGAGGGTGGAATTTTCTGTCAGATGTCTTTGGAATAACATTCAGAAAAGAAATTGGAAATGATGATCGAACGAAAATTCACATACTCAGGGGAAGGCTGCCTCTTACCGCAAATATTCCAACCGGATTTCCATTAAACATTGCAACCTGGGATCATCCGATTGCAGCTGAAGTTCTCGATCCGCGAACAACTCAAGTCAGTTTCTGGTATAACCACAAACTTGAAGATGGTTTGGTAAGAGAAGGACTTAAAGAAACTGCAGGAATCGTTTATGGCAATTATGGAAAAGGAAGATTTGTATGGATGGGATTTGAAATTAATTCTGTGCTGGGGAAGCAGGATGATTATGTTTATTTCGATAGGTTGTTTAATAACTGTATCAGTTGGTTAACTTACAAACCCATTGCTTACTTAAGGAACTGGCCAAATGGTTACAGAGGTGCTGCAATGTTAGCACCTATTATTTCAGATAGTCTGCAAAATATTAATTACTTGCTCTCTGTGTTAGGGGAAACAAAAACCAAGCCAACTTTTTTTGTTAATCCATTCATTGTTAGACAAGATCCTCAGTTGGTAAAGCGTTTAGTAAACTATGGCGAAGTGGCTGCCTCTGTTAATTTCGAATTTGTAAATGATATTTCAAACAAAAATTATTTACTTAGAACTATTTCTGACCAAAAGCTTCAACTGGAAAAAATCACTGGAGTATCCGTTGATGGAATCTATCCTTCAGTAAATATTTCATCCGAAAATATTCTGCAAACTTTAATAGCAAGTGAGTATAAATATTTCATCTCTGATTCACTGGATGACAGGTCGGTGCCTAAAACAATTAAACGTAAAGATGAAAAAATTATTTCAATATCAAGGACTGTGCGTGATGATTATGATGTAATTCGTGATTTTAATCTTACTGAAAGGGATTTTCAATTTTATTCTTATCAGGAAGATGTAGATCGAATCGCATTCGAAAGCGGATTATATGTATTCAAAATACATTTGGATTATCAATGTTCGCAACAAAATATAAGTGTTGTCAGAGATTTAAT
>Ga0208980_10000615_pt1 | contig 20509 bp, 16 predicted proteins | sample WetSurMetagenome_3_FD_187993 | JGI IMG/M metagenome (GOLD analysis project Ga0208980, IMG submission 187993) | Wetland microbial communities from Twitchell Island in the Sacramento Delta, sample from surface sediment Aug2011 Site A1 Bulk (version 2) | ecosystem: Environmental > Aquatic > Marine... | reverse complement strand
ATTTCATCTCAGGCTCTCCATTTCTCAATTTGCACCAGGCATGAATTTGCAGCGGTGCTATGGGATTTCTGAATTATCGGCCGGCTGGGCGTCAATATATTAATGCATCCGCCGCGATCGGGGGAATTTCCCGGTTCACCGATGGGATCATACACGGCTGACGATTCATAAGAATGGACCGTGCCGGGTCCGACTCGTTCAGTAATCTGGGCGGCGCAGATAACGGCGCCTCGATCGTTGAAAAGCCTTACCAGGTCCTTTTCCCTGACGCCGCGCACCTCGGCGTCATGAGGGTTAATCCGCGCTATCCAGTAATAGTATCCGTCAACGAGTACTCGATGATCCGGGATATCGTTGATCCAGCTCTTCTTGCCATCGCTCATGGTGTGAAAGCTGTATCTTGCGTGTGGGGTGATGAGTTGGAGAGGATATTTTTGGTAGAGGCCGACCGTATGAGGGCCCTCCCAGGAGGGGATGTATTTGGTCATGACCGGCCTCTCAGGATCGTCGGGATCAAAACGCTTGAGGCTGGAACAGACAAATTCCAATTTGCCGGATTGAGTCTGGAGTCCTTTGAAAACCTGCTCGGAATAATCGGCCGGCAAAGGTGCAATCTCGGGCGTGTCTTTAAATCTATCCTCTGCGAAGGACCTGAAAGAAACTGGAGCATCCGATCCATCTTTGGGGGCCGGGACAACATAGTAACCCTTCTTTAAGAATTCCTCCCATTTCACAACTTTGGGAAGGTCGGTGGCGTCGAATAAACGCCTGACCCAGTCAAATTCAGTGGCCCCTTCAGAATACATGACTCCGAACCCAAGCCTTTGTGCGAGCTCGTGAAAAATCCGGAAGTCCGATTTCGATTCGCCCAACGGTTCGATGCATTTGTGCTGCAAAACAATCACCCGGTGGTTGCACTGATTGAAGCTGTGCTGGGCGATCCCACCGGTGTTGGCAAATTCGCTGATATCCCAGCGTTCGAAGTTGGTGCAAGCGGGGAGGATGATGTCGGCAAATTTTGCCTCCCCTTCAAACCAGATGGACTGGTTGACTACAAACTCCAGCTTGTCGGACCTGTAGGCTTTGGCGTAGCGGTTGGTTTCAACCATCGTGCCAAAGTGCGATCCCCCGTATTTGTAGTACATCTTGATCGGGGAATAACCGGGCGCAGGGAAGTCAAACCGCCTGAACTGGCCTTCTATGGTCTTTGGGTCGGAGAAGTATCCATAAGTGTGACCATCGAGAATAGCCTCCGGTATGCGCAGCCTGGGAACAGCCTGGTAAACGGTGTTCACGGTCGGGAGCTGCGGCATGCGCACATAAAGGTTCACCGGGGAGGCGGTATTCGCCAGATCTCCGGAAAGGCCTCCCTCAGCATACCCTGGGAAATAAAAGCCCGTATCGAGGGGAGTACCCTGTTGCGTGCCGCCAAAATTAATGCCGGGTTTTCCAAGACCTTGCATTGCCATGAGGCAGACCATGGACCGGGCCCATTCAATACCCGTGGCACTGCGACAAGCGCTGCCAAATCCTGAGATTCCCCCCGCGGCCAGATAGGTCTTTTTCTTGCCCCATTCACGCGCCAAAGCTCTTACATCCTTGGCAGGCACCCCCGTCTCATTCTCCTGCCATTCCGGGGTCTTGGGCGCCCCATCCTCATTGCCGAGGACATATTCCTTCCATTGATCAAAGCCCACAGTGCGGTTGGCCACATACTGCTTGTCGTATAGGTTTTCCGTGATCCAAACATATGCAATGGCGAGGGCTATTGCATTGCTGGTCCCGGGCTTGGGAGCAAGCCACTTGCCGCCAAAAAGAGCCGCCGTGTGGTTATAAAAGGGATCGATATGGACCATCTTTACCCCAAGTTCCTTGAGCCATTGGCGCCGCACGGTACCTTCAAAAGCAGCGTAAACGCCGCTTGTCGTCTCGGGATCGCTGGACCAGAAGACCACCATTTCGCACTCTTTCAGACAATCGGCGACTACGCCATAGCTTTCCGGGGCGCCCAGGCGCATGCTCTGACCCCAGTGATGCATGGCGCCCCAATGCCATCCTTCCCAGCTGTCTGGATTGGAAACTACCGGCGTCCAGCCAATATTGTTTAGAAATCTGAGCTTGGCGCTTAACCAGTAGCCCAGGATACCCCATAGATGATGGGACCCGCTGCTGTTAAGGATAGCGCCTGGACCGTGCTCCTTCTTTACCCTCTTGATTTCGCCGGCCACGATATCCAGCGCTTCATCCCAGCTGATGCGTTTGTACCCTGAGATCCCCCGGTTATGAAAATTCCGCTCGCCGTTGGGATCAAAATCTACCCGTTTCATGGGATACAGAAGCCTGTCCGGCGAATAGATCGTCGATTTGAAAGCCAGTGTGTGAGGAGCGATAGTCGTTTTGCGGGGAGGGGTAAAACTTCTGCCGCGGGCTTTTATAGTCCAGGGTTTGGCGTCGGTGTCATCAAATTCAATAGGAGTAATTCGCAGGATTTTGTCACCTTTGACATAGACAAAAACAGGTCCGCCGTTGGTATTGCTGGTAAAGCGTTTCACGCCGCCGCCACTTTCCGTTCCATACTGCGCGCCGGCGCTGAGCATAAGACTCAGTGTCTCCATCCACCAATTGGTCAGCTCCTCCGGCCCCATAATCCCCATTTGAAAACTCTTCATCGCATTGATCGAATCAAGAGGGTTTCGAGGAGGTATGAGGACCTCAAGGGCAATCCTGGAATTGCCAAAAACTATGGTCACATCAGGCTTCTGATGTATGCCGCTCTTTGAGCTCAGAAATCCGTCCTTGAGGGTGAAAACCCTTCCGATCCGGTTGTCGCTGAGTTTGAACTGGACCGTCAGGTTTTTCTCTTTAAGGCGATTCTTGAAATGAGAGTATTTGCGCGACGCACGCCGCAGCAACACACTGAGGCTGAGAAGCGTTGCTGAGAAGAGCGTGTTTGCGAGCTCGTCCGACTTCGCGAATTTGCCGATAATTGATTTCACGGTTCCCCCTTCTACAGGTTCAGCTCAGCGACGCATCAAATGCGATTTCAGTGTAGCAGAATACCTTACAACGGCTGCAATTAAATGAGGGTTATATATCGAGGTGCTGTGATGATTAAAGATCGTAGCACTCTGAGAAGACCGTCTTTGCCGATACTGCTTTCAAGAGCACTAACCTGATCGCTCTGCAAAACCGTATAGGCCTTCGCTCGAAAACTCGCATTCGCTTCGAGTCTTGCCGACAATCTGGTCGAAAGCAATTTGGCCAGCTCATCTGCCGCGTTAGTTGCATTGGCAACATCGCCCGTCAGGATTGCCGTTTCATAATTTTTCCTTGCCGATTGCAGAGCTGAATCCTGACCTTGGGCTTTCCGCTCGCTCTTGAACATAGTGATTAGATCATTCAGCTGTTGTTCCTGCGCAGAGGACAAAGCAGTGGCCCCTGCTTTGTTTAACACCTGGCGCAACGATACCAGCGGATCGCGCGCAGTTTGAGTTGCTCGCGCAATGCGCTGGCCCTGGCGTCTTTGTGCTGAAAGCGGCAGCGCCGCACCCAAACAAAGCCCAAGGATGACGAAGACTAAAACCAAATACTTTTTTTGTGTTCTCATACTCTCCATTTTTCCCTTTCGCACACGAAATATGACTAACTCCGAACCCGGTATTTTCAGCCGCCTGCCACCCTATAAAATCCGGTCCCTTGCCTTAAAGTTTCAAATTTTGAATCGATACTCGCGAGACACAGCGCTGCAGATGCATCCCAATCGGCCGCGGGGCATAGATCTGATGATCAATGAGGACTAATGTTCCGCAGTAAACAACCTTAACCCTGCCTGTGGGAACTCTGATTCGAGTGCGACTGGAGCAATTGCTGTCCAGCGATAAAGTGCAGCCCGGTGACAACTTTTCCACAACCATGGACCAAAACACGCAATCCTCCCCGCAAATCCCGCGTTGTTGAAACCTGCCCGTCTGCTCCGTATTATTATTACGCGCCCTTTTATTCTTATCCTGGCTGGAGTGTTGGATATGGCATTAGGTCGCGGTATTATGGGCATCCCCGTTACTTCTTCGGTGGTGGTGGACACCGACGCTGACAGTGCTTGTTTGACTTAGTTCTGCAGCATGTCGGAAAGGTGCGGTTCGGCCATAATAATTGGGGCAGAGGCGTTCAAACAACTCCCGTTCCGAGCTGTTTTTCCGTAGGAGCAAGGCCATTCTCGCCGGCAAATTTTCCCTGATCTTCTACTATCACAAACTCAACCGCTACAGCTTTAATGCGCTTGCGGGAGCGCTGGACTGCGACGCCGACCTTGCCGAGACACCGATCAGTTTGCCCAAGACGGAAGATGGACTGATAGCTGCAGTGGCATCTGCGGTCGCCGGACATAAATGCGCAATCATCGCGCTTTCGATCATGACATCCCAATATGGGGATATGCGCCGGCTGATTGAATTGCTCCGGTCAAGGTATGGGTCGGCAATCAAAATCCTTGCCGGGGGACCACAAGTTGTGCCGAATCCAGGAGCAATTCTGCACCAAGGCGCCGATATTGCTTTTCAGGGTGAAGCTGAGGATGCCTTTCCCCTGGCGCTCAAGCGCACGCTGGAAGGGAAGGAGCCGGCGGGCATTCCCGGCGTGGCTTTCAAAAGAGATGGTCATGAAGTGCTGGCCTCACCGGCCCAGCCAGTGAATATCGAAGCCTTTCCATCCTTTTCTCCAAAACGGGGGATGTTTGGTCCGATAGAAATCACACGTGGATGCCCCTTTGCTTGCAGTTTCTGCCAGACATCGCATATCTTCGGGGCAAAGCCGCGCCATCGAAGCATATCCTCCATTGTTCGACAAGCTGCAGCGCTGCAATCGAAACACCGCAAGGTTGTCCGTCTGTTATCCCCCAATGCCTTTTCCTATGGCTCTCGGGACGGCAGACAACTCAACCTGCCTGCCTTGAACGAAATGCTGGCTGCGCTGCGTGAAACCGTCTCGAAAAGCAGCAAAATCATTTTTGGCTATTTTCCCTCTGAGGTCAGGCCGGAACATGTCACCCCCGATACGCTTGAGCTGCTGAAGCGGTATTCGGACAATGACGAAATCGTTATTGGTGCGCAATCAGGCAGCGCGAGAATGTTGAAAGCATGTCGGCGCTTCCATTCCGTTGCAGATATTCTCACCGCCGTTGCCTGTGCGCGCCAATTCGGATACAAGGTGATCGTCGATTTTATTCTCGGTCTCCCCGGAGAAACAGAACAGGATGGCCGCGAAACTGCCGAGACGATGCTCGAATTGGGCCGCATGGGTGCACGAATTCACCCGCATGCTTTTGTGCCGTTGCCTCAAACCGGATTCGCTGCAGAGCATCCCGGCAGGATTTTCTCTGAAATTATCCGTGCACTTCAAACGCTCCAGCCGAAACATGGAGTGTATGGGGATTGGATCGACCAGCGGCGCCTGGCGGATCAGATTTGCCGATTTCGGGAAGAAGAGCCCTGATTCCAACTATGCTGAGAAAAGTGAATTAGTGTGGTGAGTCATTAATTCGTTATCGCAATCGAATTCACAACTACTCGTATTTTCATATACTTGCTCCAGCATTACTGCGCAGCAATTAATGACTCACCACACCAGAACAAACTCCTAAAGCGCCCTCAGATATTCCGGACGCAGCATGATTTCGTCCTTTCTGCTGAGGACTTCGCGTATCAACGCCAGCGCCCCCTCTTTTTCCTCCGGCATCCATATTCGCAGGGGCAAATAGTTGGAGGCGTGATTGGATGCAAAAAAACACCGGGTGAACTGACAGTTTGAGATCATCGTCCCCAACTCCTCGATTAATCCAAACGGACCGGGGATTTCCAGCGTTCCGGAATCGATTTCCTTGGCTATTGGGGTTCCGGGCACGACGATCAGCGAAAGCGCTCCCACATAGTCAGGGTCCATTTCTGAGAGGATTTTTCCCGTGTCCTCTGCGTGAGCGTGACTCAATTCAACACCGCCGATTCCCAAAAGCACGGTTACAGAGAGCAGGATCCCAGCTTCCTTTACCCGCTTTGCCGCCTGAATCATTTGTTCCACGGTGGCATTCTTCTTGATACGTCTCAAGACATGGGCATTTCCCGACTCCAATCCCAAATAGATAATTCCCAAACCCAATTCACCTAGCTCTTTTAGCTCGTTTGGTTCCTTCTTGAGAATATCCCTTGCGTTGGCATAGATGCCCACACGATTGAGTCGCGGCAGTTTCAGTCTCAGATATTTCAAAATCCGGGTGAGTTCATTATGAGGAATGACCAAGGCATCTCCATCGGCTAGAAAGACGCGCAGTATTGGGCCGTAGAGGCTGGCTTCGTCGATGTCCTCTTTCACCTCTTCGAAGGACTTTATGCGAAATTTCTTCTCCTGGAAGGAACTGCAAAATGTGCAGCGGTTATAGGAACACCCGACGGCTACCTGGAGGATCAGGCTATCCGCCTCGCTGGGTGGTCGATAAATATTGCCTTCGTATTTCATCCAAACTCTCCTTTGTTCCTCCGGAGAGTTTATATGAAACGCGCAGTATTACCAACTACGATTGATTTGTTGGTGCGCCATGGTGTGCAAAGTAGTATAATTTGTATTGCTGCTTGGATTTAACGCAACCGAGATGGCAAATTTTTTTGCTGCCCTTCCCTCAAGAAGAGGAATCTTACTCAAAGGAGAAGATAGCCATGTCAAACTCCAAAGATATAAATCGGGTAAAAATCACCGTCAGCGTCTTAAGGGCAAAAAAGGCACGCAAAGAGCCCATAACCATGCTGACGGCATACGATTATCCGACCGCGCTGGTGATGGATAATGCGGGCATCGATGCGCTTCTTGTGGGTGATTCACTGGGAATGGTTGTTCTTGGATATGAAAATACCCTGCCTGTGACAATGGAGGAAATGCTTCATCACTGCAAAGCTGTGGCAAGAGGAACATCGAAGGCTCACCTTATCGGAGATATGCCATTCATGTCTTACCAGGTATCCACGGCCGAAGCGGTGCGCAATGCCGGGCGGTTCCTTCAGGAAGGGGGCATGGATGCCGTAAAGCTCGAGGGAGGCAGAGAGCGTGCTGCTGCAATAGAGTCGATTGTCGCGGCCGGTATCCCTGTTATGGGGCATCTGGGCCTTACTCCGCAAAGCGTTCACAAATTCGGCGGCTGGAAAACACAGGGTAAGTCGACCGAAGCGGCGCTCCGTCTGGTTGAGGACGCTCACATTCTTGAAAATGCCGGCTGCTATGCTTTGGTCCTTGAGGCTATTCCCGATCGCCTGGCTGAAGTCATATCGCATCGTCTGGAGATCCCAGTAATTGGTATAGGGGCTGGAGTTGGGTGCGATGGGCAGGTGCTTGTGGCGCATGATATGCTCGGTATGTTCCAGCGCTTTACTCCTGTATTCGTCAAAAAGTATGCGGATTTGAACGCTCAGATTACCAATGCGGTGCGCGGTTACATTAATGATGTAGCTGCACGTGCATTTCCTGCTCCTGAAAACTCGCATCCGATGGATGATACGGAATTCCAGGAACTACTTGATCGGCTGGGATCAGATTCGGGCAAATTCCAGGTTGCCGGTTAAAGCTCAATGATGCAAGCTTCTGCGAAGACAATGAAAACGGCTTCAAGACTCATTGAATTGCGAAAGCTCCGCACATCTATGATTGGCACGTTCGGACTTGTGCCGACGATGGGAGCGCTGCATGCGGGACATTTATCCCTGGTGCAGCAGGCAAAGTTGAATTGCCAATATGTTGGGGTGAGCATATTCGTCAACCCGACCCAGTTTGGCCAGGGCGAGGACTTCGCTGCCTATCCAAGGCCGCTTCAACGCGATTTGGAAATACTGGAACGGGCCGGCGCTGATTTGGTATGGACACCCACTCCTGATGATATGTATCCCGCGGGATTTCAGTCCTGGGTGGCAGTTGAGGAGATTAGCCGTCCTTTGGAAGGGAAGAGCAGACCCGGCCATTTTCGGGGTGTGGCGACTGTTGTGGCAAAACTGTTCAATGCTTTTACACCTGATTTTGCCTATTTTGGCCAAAAAGATGCGCAGCAATTGGCTGTGATAAGACGAATGGCGCAAGATTTGAATTTTCCAATAAAGATCGTTGCGTGCCCCACAGTTCGTGAACCGGATGGACTGGCGATGAGCAGCCGCAATGCATATTTAAATCAGGAAGAGCGCCGGGCTGCAACCGTTCTGTTTCGTGCCTTGAGTGCGGCGAAGGCATTGTATATGGCTGGCGAGCGGAAGGGTGACAGACTCCGCACCGAAATGCAGCAGATCCTGCAAACGGAGCCGCTGGCTGCTGCAGAATACGTCTCAGCGGCTCATCCGGAAACCATGAGTGAGCTTGAGGAAATAGGAGGATCCGCAATCCTGTCCATGGCAGTCAGAATTGGCAAGACGCGCCTGATAGATAATTTCCTCATATAACAGAAAGGCGCTGGAACGCAGTAGCCGCAGGTTGGAGTGCGAGCTTAAGAGCATTGTTATTGGATCAGGCGGCCGGGCGCAAATGTCGCCGCCGCAGGGTGAGAACTTCCTCCGGAAGCTATCAATTCCGCCGCTAGCTTCCCAAACATAGGTGCGCAAGTGATGCCGTGGCCGCCCAGGCCGGCTACCCAAAATAATCCCTGCAATCGCGGGTCGGCGCCAATGACGAACTGCTGATCGGGAGCGAATGTCCTCATCCCTGCCCAGGCTCGAGCCACCCGCGCGTCAGAGAGTGAGGGAAGGCATCGAGCTGCTTTAGCAGCGATGCCCTCCACCTGAGAGGGATCAATGACCTCGCCCTGTTCAGGAGATACGGGCACAGCGTCGCATCCGCACATCAGCAAGCCTCCGCTTTCCGGACGAAAATAGAACTCATCTCCGAAGATCCACAGCACAGGCCAACGCCGGTCTACCTGAGGCAGAGGCTCTGTGACCAGAAGGTGGCGCCGATAGGGGACCAGGGGCATCGGATAGCCGGCATCCGTTGCCAGATTTGCAGCCCAGCCCCCCATGGCTAGGACAACTCGGCTTGCAGGCAGGAACCCTGCTGACGTTTCGATCCCTCGAAGGTTATTGGCTTCGACACGCAGCTTCATGGCTTCGCAGGATGTTCGAAGCTCCGCACCGTTCCGGCAGGCACCAATCAGGAAAGCCTGAAGGATTGCATCGACATCAAGAACCCCCTCATCCGATTGGTCCAGGACTGTTGTTAGTCCCGGAGCCAGTTGCGGGATGCGTTTGTAGACCGTTTCCGGAGGCACCTGCTTGGGCGCGCCCTTTTCTTGCCCGTCCCCCAGGCAATCCAGGAGCTCCCGGGAATGCTCTTCTCGGGCAACAAGGCAAATACCTACGAGATCGACTAGGGGGTTTGCGCTAAATCCATCGGGAGGATGGCGATAAAACTCGGCTGCTTCACGCGCTAGGTGGCGAAGCAGATGCTCAGCGATTAGTGTGCGCAAAATGGCAGCATTGCGCCCCGTGGAATGAGCGCCTGCAGTATGATCCCTCTCGAGAATGATGATGTCGCGCATGCCCCGTTGTGTCAGGAAGTACGCTGTTGCAGCGCCGGCAATGCCTCCTCCCACAATTACATTGGCAGGCTTGTTAGCGGTTCCCATATTCTGCAGCTCAGTCCGTCAATAAGAACATGAAATCATCAAAACTCAGTTTCCAGATCCGGCGCAGTATATCAGATTCGAATCGCCATTCTGCAAGAAAGCCTGGAAAGCCTGGAGGAAAGCCTGGACACCCATGATTTGTAAATCCCGGGAAATCCTGGAGAGAAAAATCATGGAAAGGATATTGGGTGTCCAAGATATTGCTGGCTCTAACAGGCATGACAATCAAGGTTCCGGAAGGACTGAATCGGGAGAATCTGATCTTCCGTTTCTCAGGGCTTGCCGCACACGGGGAGAAATCTCTTCAAGTGCCCGTTGCTGCTCTGGCGTGAGAATGTTCTTGATGCGCACGCGCATTAAAAATGTGCTCCGTTCAATTTCCGAACGCACCGACAACACTCCGTCGTATGCCGCCATCGTTTTGATTTCATCAAGAGTATTTTGCTCGAGAATTGCGGATAGATCCTTGTTCCGCTTGTCAAGTTCAGCTTTCTTTTCGATCAGGTTTTGTCGATTTTGTGTCCACAAAGCCTCGATTTTTGCCTGTTGCTCGGGACTCAACTTCAGCCTTGCAGCAATACGACTGTTTTTCCACCACTTTCCCAGGCGAGCGCCGTTTCCACCCTGAGCTGCTAACAGCCCTGGAGACAATGCAGCCAGAAGGCAGCTAATCAAGGTAATTCGCAAAAATTTCATAATGGGCCTCTTCCATTTTGAGCGGGTTTTGATGCGGGCGCCTGCGGCAATTCCTGGATTGCAGTTTCAAGATATGCCCCGGACCAGGAATCATAGTCAGCCAGGCTCCCATTTTCTTCGAGCTGACTGAGACTCTGTTCGATATCCTGAAGCAGCTTGTCGTCGGCAGCATCAATTTGAGCAGTATCAATTTGCGGCACCAACGGGGAGGTATGCTGTGAAAGAAAAAGCACTGCACATAGAATCATGATGCAAGCGGACACAGTCATCCATTGCCAACCGGCCACGACATGCCAGGAAAACCTTGAGTCGGTTCTGGAGCCATTTCGCTGAAGACGCGATTTTGTCCTCAGAATCAAATTGGGGGAAGGTTCGACTGAAGGATACGCGCTCAATGCCTGCCAAATGCGGTGGAATTGACTGAAATATTCAGCGCATGAATTGCAGGAATTAAGGTGATCCCTCAGAGCCGGATCCGGTGAGGTCTCCCTGTTCGCATCAACAATCTCCTCGATTGCCGCTCTCGCATCAGCGCAACGCATTTTATATCAACCCCTTTGCTATGTATGGAAGCATGAACTCGCGAAGGCGAAGTTTTCCTCTGTGGATGTAGGTTTTTACCGCGCCTTCCGTGCAATTCATCACTTCCGCAATCTCTTCATAACTCAACCCCTGATAACGACGCAACACGATAGCCAGTTTTTCCTTTTTCGGGAGGGAACTTATGGCCTTTTGCACGATTTGCGCCGTTTCGTTGCCAGCCAAGGTGTGTTCGGCATTCTGCCTCACATCTGGAATTGACTCGAGAATATTTTCATGCTCACCGGTGTCCCGTCTTCTGCTGCGAAAAAACAAGCGGCGCCCCTTGACAGCTGCTTTGATACCCTCATTAGCGGCAATTCGATATAGCCAGGAAGAAAATGGGGCTCGCGGCTCATAAGAATGCCTCGCCATGTAGATTTTCAAAAAAACCTCCTGAGCCAGCTCTTCCGCCTCGCCAATGTTATTGACAAATTTGTAAATAAAATTGACAATATTTTTGTTGTATTTGACTAAAAGTTGCTCAAATGCGCTGGCATCACCTCTCTGAACAGCAGCCATTAGATCAAGATCAGAATTTTGGGAACCCATAGGAACATCAGCCAAATCTCTATAATCCTCCGCGAGGACAAAAGTTACAGAGATTGAACCATTTTAGACACAAACAGATCCGTTTTGTAGAGAAATAGGTCACATCAAGAAAGGCGACTGAGTGGCGGGGGGCTTTCATTTCAGGGTATTTCACAGCCTGCGGAATAAACTGCTGGCGCTGATGATATTGCTGTCGCTGTTGCCGCTTGCAGGCATGTCAACCTTTTCCTACTTCATCGGCAGTCAGCAGGTGGTGGAAAGCATCCAGTTTTCCCTTGAGAGGATGGCGCAGGATACGGCCGACAAGATAGACCTGATGTTGCGGCAAAAGAAGGAAGATGTGCAATCGATGGCCGCCACCCTTCCACTTATATACCCCTGCATCCCGGCTCTCGATGACGAGCAGCGGAATGGTCTGACACGTCTTTTGGACAGCTATTGCTTCGATCATGACGTATACGACCTACTGCTGATTCTGGACAATGAAGGCCGCATTGTAGGCATTAACACTACGGACCATAACGGCACCCCATTACCATCTCAGAAATTAAATCATCTCCGGGAAATAAACATCTCGGAGTTTCCTGAAGAGCAGAAGATATTTCTGGATTCGAGGAGGAAGATTTCCTCCCAGAGTGGATGGTATCAATCCAAGCTGGTGCAGGATCTTTATGACTATCAAAAAGAGGATATCAGCCATCAATATAACATTGCTCTTTCCGAACCGGTGGTGGATTCCGAAACCCATGAAGTTGTCGGAGTGTGGATCAACATCCTGAACTGGTCCTATTTCCAGAATATCCTCGACAGCGTGGAGATGGATCTGGCAAACGTCCGCATAAAAACCGGCTATGCTTTTATGTTGGCAAAAGATGCGGACTTGATCATTGCTCACAAATATAGGCTGAATCGCAGGGCCGAAGGGGATGGGAAACCTGTCTCGACCGAATCCCAGAATCTTTACGACACAAAATTGATCGAAGATCACGGCCTCGGAAATCTACACGAGGCCATTTTGCGCCAGGAATCAAGCTTTGCCTACGAATTCCCCGCGGGAAACAGAAAAACAACGGGGATTGCCCCGATTGAAAACAGAAGCTTTGGTTGGATTATTGGTGTCGGAGTCGACAATGCCGACATTTCCCGGCCGATTAGGACAATGGCATGGTGGCTATTTGGTGCCACGGCTTTCCTGGCTCTACTCGTGGTCTTCTTTACTTATATTATTGCGGAAGGCATAACTGGCCCCCTTAAAAATATGATTCAAACGGCCCGCACAATTGCCCGTGGACAATTTGATCAGCGGGTGCAAATTCGATCCGCCGATGAAGTGGGCATTCTCGGTTCCACCTTCAATGACATGGCGCAAGCGCTGTCGGTGCATGAAGATCAGCTCCACGAATTAAACAAAAACCTGGAACAGATGGTGCGGCAGAGGACCGTGGAGCTCGAGAGTTCTCATGAAGCACTGAAGCGAGCCTATGTGGACCTGCAGAATGCGCACGAACAGCTGGTGCACACTGAAAAAATGGCATCCTTGGGCCAGCTGGTGGCGGGAATTGCCCACGAAATCAAAAATCCTCTTAACTTTATCTATGGGAACACAAACTTTCTTGCCGACTATACGCAAAAAATGCAGGCAATCCTGGAATCCTATGAGGGCTTGCAGAGCCTGTCCGATGAGGACCGGGCCAAGATTCAGCAAATAAAGGGGTCGGCCAATTATTCCTTCATAAAAGAAGATTTAAAGACACTTATTGATAATTTCGCAGAGGGGGCGCGTCGGATCAATAACATCGTCTCAGATCTGCGCACGTTTTCCCGCATGGATACTGAAAAAATCTCCGAAATTGACCTGCATTCTTCGGTGGAAATTTCGCTCAACCTGTTGCGCAACCAGTACAAAAACCGGGTGGAAATTCACAAAGAATATGGCGATATACCCAGGATTCAAGGGTTTTCCGGAAAAATCAGCCAGGTTTTCATGAACCTGCTCTCGAATGCCTTCCATGCAATTCAGGACAAGGGCGACGTATGGATACGCACAAGAGCGACAAACGGAATTGTGGAAGTGGAGATAGAAGATAATGGTATAGGCATTTCAAAGGAGCACATGAGTCGAATCTTTGAGCCCTTCTTTACAACCAAGCCCATCGGGCAGGGGACAGGGCTTGGCTTGAGCATCAGCTACGGCATTATCGAGCAGCATCACGGGAAAATATTGGTTTCAAGCGTTCCACAAAAAGGGAGCATTTTCACGATTCGCCTGCCGATTTTTCAGGAGGGCTAGACAATGATGAGAAAGCACGCATTGCTCCTTGTAGATGACGAAATTGCGAACCTCCAAAAACTCCAGCGAACTTTTGTGGATCGGTACGAGGTATTCCTTTCGCAGTCGGCAGACGAGGCCCTGGCAATCCTGCGCCGCACGCCTATTGATGCCATAATTACTGATCAAAAAATGCCCAACATGACGGGGATCGAGCTTCTCGAAGCTTCGCAAAAGGAATATCCCAACATTGTCCGGATGGTTCTGACCGGCTATACCGAAGTGGATGACCTCATCGCCGCCATTAACACCGGAAAGGTGCACAAATACATCACAAAGCCTTGGGAACCGGAGAATCTCCGCCTGGCCGTTCAGGAGGCATTGGAGAAGCTGGATCTTCAAAGAGAAAATGAACGGCTGGCCGCGGAACTGCAGATCGCCAACGAGCGACTCAGAACTGAGAATATCATTCTCCGCCAGGAAGTCGCGAAGGAGGGGGGGGCGAAGAACATTGTCTACGCCAGTCCTGAAATGGAAAGCATTCTCCACCTCTTGCGCCGGGTAACCGGAACCGAAACGACTGTGCTGATTCAGGGGGAGACAGGCGCCGGCAAGGAGCTCGTGGCCCGCTTCATCCACCGCGAAAGCCCACGGAAGGATCGGATTTTCATCGCGGTCAACTGCGGGGCAATCCCGCGGGATCTTGTTGAAAGTGAATTCTTCGGACATGGCAAGGGCGCGTTTACCGGTGCAACCCAGGAGAAAAAGGGCTACTTCGAGATGGCGCACGGCGGGACCATTTTCCTGGATGAGATCGGAGAAGCTCCTCCTGAACTGCAGGTTAAACTGTTGCGTGTTATCCAGGAAGGAGAAATCATGCCCATCGGCCTTCATCAGGCTAAAAAGGTTGATGTGCGCATCGTCGCATCTACCAACCGCGATCTCAGAGCTGAGGTGGAGGCTGGGCGTTTCAGGCAGGACCTGTATTTTAGAATCAATGTTTTTTCTGTCACCATCCCTCCTCTTCGCGAACGCGCAAAAGATATTCTGCCGCTGGCCAGCTTCTTTTTGCAGGAATTCTCCGCCAAATTGAATCGTAGGGTCCACGGTTTCGATGAAGAAACCCAAAAACTGTTGCTGGCATACTCCTGGCCCGGCAATGTACGGGAACTGCAAAACGAAGTGGAGAGACTAGTGCTTCTAGCCGAGCCGGAGAAGACCATCGGATCGGAATTGCTTTCCGATCATATCCGCCAGAAAGGTAGGTCCTCGCATCGCTCCAACGCCAATTTGAAACTGGCAGTCATGGATCTTGAAGATGAAATGATTCGTGAGACTCTTTTGCGCTTCCGCCACAACAAGTCGCGCACCGCCCGCGCTCTCGGCATCAGCCGCCAATCCCTTATCGACAAGATTAAACGCGTGAAAGTGCCTACAAAATGAACCTTGAGGTGTCTAATTTATAGGCACTATAAGTTGTTCATTAAAAATGACATACTGGTTATCCGCATAATATTGTCCAAACTTCTTACGAATCCTGGAATAAGCGGTTGTTCTCCATATCTTGTAAACCATTGATAATAGGATGGATATAGACTCGCCTAGTGTCAATATATTTGGCATTGAATTTGCATTCATATGGCTGTTAGACAATGCAGTTTGGGTTTTATTGGCAAGCTTTTTAGAGTTTGGGGGGCAAATGGAAGCCGTTGAAATGCAGACCAACCAGGAAGATATCAATCCAATGCTTGTGCAGCGCTGCCAGCAGAACGATCCTGAGGCATGCAACCAGCTGTTTTCCTTCTACCACAGGAGGATCTTTAACACTGCTTACAGGATTCTCGGCGAAGAGGCATCGGCGGAGGATGCATTACAGGAGACGCTGATCAATGTATTTCGTGGACTCGGCAAATTCCGGGGCGATTCAAAAGTCTCCACCTGGATAAGCAGGATCACAATCAATGTATGTCTGGGCATGTTGCGGCGGAGCAAAAACTGGCAGTACCTGGACACCGAAGATGAAAATATGGGTGAGATTCCTGCTGATATGACGGAATACACGGATCCTGTGAAATATGCCTCCGCAGAAGAACTGCGTGCCCTGGTGACGGAATCATTCCGGCGAATGACAGAAAAACAGAGAATCGTGGTCCGGCTGCACGATCTGGAAGGTCGCACTATTCAAGAAATATCGCGCATGATCAAATGCCCGGTCGGGACTGTGAAGTCCAGGCTGTTTTATGGACGTGAGGAGTTTAAGGGTATATTTTCCACGCTTACAAACCGGGGGTTTAAACCGGCTAGCCTCAATTAAGCTTGGGGACTGGGAATTCAAGAACCGGCCAGGGGGCAACTGCATTCTCGATTCCCAAAGCTCAAGATCTCAAATCACAAATAATTTGGTTATGGTAGACTTCTATCTTGAGCTCCTGCGGGCTAGATTTCTGACTTCTCGGTTCAGTCCGGCAAATTCGGATGAAAAGATCAATCGCGTCATTCCGCGCCATCGAATCTCCAACTGGATTCCTTTCGGATTGCATGCCCTCCTGTCTTTCTGAAGGCAAGATCGATTTTGCGGTCATTCTCAAAGGGAGGGTGAAATGATTGAGGGGCGCATAGCGGTAGCGATGAGCGGAGGAGTGGACAGTTCAACGGCTGCTGCGATCTTAAAGGAAGAAGGATGCGAACTGGTCGGCTTCTCCATGCAGCTCTGGGATCAAAAGCGAAACGATGACGGTGCCACCGTGGGTCGGATAGGAAGATGTTGCTCGCTCGAGGACATTTATGACGCCAGGACGGTCGCCGCCATCCTGGGGTTTCCCTATTATGTGGTCAATTTTCAAAAAGAGTTTGAGCAGACGGTGGTGCGCTCCTTTATAGAGGATTATCGCAATGGACTGACCCCGTCTCCGTGCGTTCTATGCAACTCGCGCATGAAATTTTCTCATCTTCTGCGCATTGCCGAAGAAGTGGGTGCTGCGCGGGTCGCTACCGGGCACTATGCCCGCGTTGCACGCGACGAAAAAGCAGGCAGATATCAACTGCTCCGGGCTCGACATCGCGCCAAGGATCAATCGTACTTTTTATTTGAGCTGAACCAGGAGCAGCTGGCGCGCGCGATTTTTCCTCTGGGAGGATTAACAAAAGGGCAGGTTCGCGATATTGCGAGGACTCACGCTCTTGATGTTGCCGAAAAAGCCGAGAGTCAGGAAATCTGCTTCGTTCCCGATGGAGATTATGCCGGCTTTATCGAGAAGCATTATACGGGTGTGACCGGGAATCGGTCTGAACCCAATCCCTTTCCTAAAGGAGACATAATCGACTCGGCGGGGAATGTGCTTGGAAGTCATTCAGGAATTCACCACTATACGATCGGCCAGCGGCGCGGTCTGAGGATCGCCCATGGTTCACCCCTATATGTCATTGAACTGCGCCCCTACCAAAGCCAGGTCGTTGTCGGTGCGCGCGCCGAACTCGCGAAAAGGGAATGTCGGGTTGTCAGGCTGAATTGGATTTCGATCCCGGAACTCAAGGAACCTCTTCGGGCGGAGGCAAAAATCCGTTCCCGCCATCATGAGGCGGCTGCGACCGTAACACCCCTCGAGGATATGTCTGTCAAAGTCGAATTCGATCTGCCGCAGCTTGCGGTTACACCGGGTCAGGCCTGTGTTTTTTATCAGGGGGATGTGGCGATCGGGGGGGGCTGGATTTCGCGATGATCTGTGGATGTGGGCGGCATGGTTGCGATTCCAATTGAACTCAGCTCTGGCGTCTCTGCCTGGGTCAGGTTATTCTGATGGATATGGCAGAAGTATTGGGGCGCGGCCTTTTGCCATGCTCTGGAAGACTAACTCTTATTGATTGCTTGTTATGAACGCCGAGCGCAAGAATATTCTCATTGTTGCGGGAGAAGCCTCCGCCGATCGGTATGGCGCCCGTCTGGTCAAAACGCTACGATCGATCCACGGCGATCAGGCGCTTCATTTCTTCGGTGCGGGCGGAGACGAGATGAGAAAAGCGGGTGTGGAATTGCTGTTCCACATCAAGGAGCTTGCACATATAGGGCCGCGTGACGCTCTTGCAAATATCGCAAAGTATCACGAAACCTTCCGGAAATTGAATTGCGCCGCTATCTCCCGATCCGCCTGTCTGGCCATCCTGCTTGATTTCCCCGAATTTAATCTCAGGCTTGCGAAAAAAATGAAACGTGCAGGCATCAAAGTGGTCTATTACATAAGCCCGCAGCTTTGGGCTTGGCGGCGCGGCAGGATTCGAACGGTGCGCGACTACGTGGACAGGATGCTCGTGATACTGCCTTTTGAAGAGGATTATTATCGAAAGCGGGGAGTGCAGGTGGAATTTGTAGGGCATCCGCTGCTCGAAGATTTTTCTCCCAATTACGACCGATCAAGATTTCTTCTCAACCTCGGGCTTGATCCTGAAAGAAAGACTGTAGCGTTGCTCTCCGGCAGCCGCCGCAAGGAAGTGGATCAAATTCTGCCGCTGCTCCTGCGCGCTTCGCTCCAAATCCTGGAAAAAATCCCCGCTCAATTTTTAATCTCGGCTGCGCCTACTGTAGATCCGAGTCAAATTCGCGGGATTTCAGATAGGGTGCTAAAAAACCACCCGTATGTGGAACGATTTCGGGTTGTCAGCGCGGACTCGCGCGATGTTTTGGCCTCCTCGGATTTCGCTTTTGTCAAAAGCGGAACCAGTACTCTTGAAGCTGCGCTCGTGGGAACCCCCTTTTTGATCACCTATAAGATTTCCCCCATAAGCTGGCTTCTGGGACGCATTCTGGTTCGCAGTTCTCATCTGGGCTTGGTTAACTTGATTGCTGAAGAAGAAATTGTGCCGGAATTGTACCAGAGCCGAGCCACGCCGCAGGCGCTCTCCGAGACGGCATTGGAATATCTTGGACACTCTCAGAAGACAGAGAAAATGCGGTCGCGTCTGGCCCAAATACGCGGTATGCTTGGAGCCCGACGTGCTTCGGAATCGGCAGCTGCTGCGATAAGCAGTTGCCTGTAAATCAGGATGCCTATGAGGAATAACCGAACCCTTTTCCTTCTGCAAATTCTTTTGCTGGTTTTGATGGCGCGGGTGTCTTTCGCTCTGGCAGGGAGAGCGGCCTCGGCTTCCCCTCAAATTGATGTTGAGAATTATTTGCTCGAGGCGTCCTTGACACCGGATTCTCACGAATTCGAGGCATCGGCCACGATTCTATTCCAGCCACTTGCCGACACGGATGTTGTGGTTTTTGATCTCAGTGAAAACGTTTCGGTTCAAAAGGTGCTGAGCAAGGAGGGCGTGGAGCTTGATTTCGGGCAGGATGAACTGGGCCCTGGAATTCTGAGCGTTCATTTTCCAAAGAGGTTGGAACGCAATAAGAGCGCGACCATCAAAGTGGAATTAAGCGGGGGCTTCGATCGGGATCGATTTAGCCGGATTTATTCCCGCGACGAAGGGAGCGCGTACATCGGCATGGAAGGATCTTATCTTCTCTATTCTTCCAAATGGTTTCCGGTAAACAAATTTCTTGCGGACCGGGCAACGGCGACAGTACAAGTGACGGTTCCCCTTGGGATGACGGCTGTGGGACCAGGCAATCAATTGCCCGTCAAAACGCAGGGGATCACGGAGACCTTTGGCTGGACTGCGAAGACGCCGATCCTGCCCAACTCCATCGTGGTCGGGCAATACTATACCAGGCAGATCAAAGCGGGAGGAATCACGGTAGATTGCTTTGCCAGAGAGGAGCTCCTGCCCGCAATCACCAAAAGCGCCGAGACTCTAGCGCGAATCATGGAATATTACCAGGCCGCGTTTGGCCCGGCATCTTCGGGCAATCATATATGTCTGATCGAAGTGGACGATCGCCTGGCGGTGCACCCCGGAATGTTGGGGACCGTTTTTGTAACGCGCGGAGAATTGAGCCGGGCTACACCGCCTCTGCGTCTGTTGGCGCGTCGCGCGGCATATCAATGGTGGATGGATAGCGTCGGTGTTCAAAAAACCGACGATCTGTGGCTGGTCGACGGAATGTCCTATCTCGCAGCCGCTGATTATATCGGCGAGAGCGAAGGCGCGGATGCCAAGAAGGAGGAGATCGACAATCTTGCCGTGCTTGCCCTCAAGTTTGAGAAGAAAAGCGCCGTGCGCGAAGGTCTGAGCCTTGGGTACCTTTCAGAAGGATATGAATCGGTCGTGGCAGGGAAAGGCGCCTGGGTTCTGAATATGTTGAGACAGATTCTTGGCGACGCCAAATTCAGCCAGTTGATCAAGGAATACCTGGAACAAAACGCCGGCAAAGGCGGAAACACGACAGGATTTCAAAAGCTTGCGGAAAAGGTGTACGGCAAGGAACTGGGGTGGTTCATTGCCGAATGGATCGATTCCATTGGCGTTCCAAATTTGGAGCCGGAATACATGATTCTCAAGACTGCCGAGGGGTTTCGTGTGTCTGGCGCAGTCAAACAGGACCGCGATTTGTTCAGGATGCCGCTGGAAATCCGGCCCCCTGCAGCAGGTCGTCGTCATGATCAGTGAACTGAGGAACGGACACCTCTCAGCCCGCCTTAATATCAGGAGGAAAGACGAGATCGGGGTCATGGCGGCAACCATGGATGAGTTTGCCGATGACCTCCAGACCAATGTAGTCGGGGATATCAAGAAGATCGCGAACGGTGAATATATCGAGGAGTTCTCAAAACCCGTTGATGAGCGCGACGAGATCCGGCCCGCCCTCAGGATGATGGTCGATTCCCTTGACC
>Ga0208980_10000613_pt1 | contig 20555 bp, 21 predicted proteins | sample WetSurMetagenome_3_FD_187993 | JGI IMG/M metagenome (GOLD analysis project Ga0208980, IMG submission 187993) | Wetland microbial communities from Twitchell Island in the Sacramento Delta, sample from surface sediment Aug2011 Site A1 Bulk (version 2) | ecosystem: Environmental > Aquatic > Marine... | reverse complement strand
GTATTTAAGATGGTCGGTGAGTATATTGACCGCCGGAGTCAGAATTGTTTCCCTGATATCCGGGATGGCAAGCAAGCTGAGAAGCACACAAATAATGCTTAAGACAACCATGCTGAACAACATGGGAAACGGAACTTCCTTGATCTTCTGATCTGTTTTGATATCTGATTTATTGTAGAAAGCATAACGCTGGAATTTCATGAATGAAGCCAGGGTTATAATACTGACAATCATCGCGAGTGCAGCCAGTAGGTAAAACTTAGCCATTACGGCAGCAATAATGATTATAAGTTTACTGAAGAATCCATTAAATGGAGGGACTCCTGAAATAGACATAGATGCGATAAAAGATGTGGCGGATGTCACCGGCATCGATCTTGCTAATCCTCCCATCTCTTTCAGATTACGTGTACCGGTCGAATATTCAATTGCTCCTGCATTAAGGAATAATAAACCTTTAAAAGCCGCATGATTAATCAGATGGAAAATTCCGCCAGTGATGGCCAGAGCAGCAATTTCCGGTTTTGACCCTCTCGAAATCAGGATCATACCAATACCGACAGAAAGAATAACATATCCCATCTGGCTGATACTGTGATACGCAAGAAGTCTCTTAATATCCCATTGCCCTATTGCAAGGAAAACCCCAATTACCATTGACAGGGTTCCAAGTGTAGTTATGAGGATTGCCATTTCTTCACTCACGGTAAACATATTAAAGAATAACCTGAGGATTACATAAATACCAACAGCTTTGATAAACACGCCCGAAAGCATAGCAGAAATAGGGGATGGGGCTGAGGAATGTGCATCAGGTAACCATGCGTGAAAGGGAATCATTGCTGCTTTAAGACCAAATCCGCTTAAAATAAGGATCTGGACAAATAAATAATACTTCTTATCGTAACCATTTGCGAAAGCTTCTTTAATATCGGCAATATTCAGGGTTTTGGTTTTCCAGTAAATAAATCCGATTCCGAACAGGATCAGAAATGAAGCCATTCCTCCCAGAACCTGGTACTTAAATGATGCTTCAAGTTCGCTCTTTTCAACACCGAATGCAACCAAAGCATACGATGAAATAACAGAAATTTCAAGAAACACAAATATATTGAACAAGTCACCGCTGAGAACTACTCCATTCATTCCGCCTATCATAAGACAGAAAAGTGCATAAAAATAATTGCTCGATGTATATCTTTTTATATAGGAAATTGAATATAATGCTGATAAAAATCCAATGAGGTTTATAATGCATACTATTATTGCATTAAATCCATCCATGATCATATAAATACCGATTGGAACTTTGTCGATTGGTTCCCAGCCTCCGACTTTATATAAAGATAAATTTTCACCGATCGTTGAAAGGGAATAAAAACTGATAATGACGAGGAAAAGAAGGATCAGTGAAGTTAAATACTTGTCAAGTTCCTTAAGGAATCTTCCTGTTATCATTACAAGGAAAGCCCCTGCAAGAGGTATTACTACGAATAATGGTATCAGCGGATTCATATATTAACCTCTTAAGTTTTTTATCTCTCTGATATCGAAGGTCCCGTATTTCCTGTAAAGCCTGATTATTATCGCCATCATCATTGCAGTTGTTGCTAGTCCAATTACAATTGCAGTGAGCACCAACGCCTGGGGTAACGGATCAACATATATTTTTACAGGATCTGCGGGATCCACTATCGGTGCAACTCCTCCATCAATATACCCGATAAGGGCAAAGAAGAGGAAGGAGCTTATCTCCATTATTGACATTGACACTGCAATCTTAATCAGGTTTCTCCTGGTTATTACTCCATATAGCCCAACCATAAATAATATGAAGCACATTATGTATGCTATCATTTCTGCGACTCCTCCTTAAAGATTATTAATGAAAGAAATATTATAAATATTGATGCCGCAACCTCTGTTCCAACGAAAATATTGTAGAGCGGTAAGACACCAGCGCTTACCAGGTGTCCGACAATGCCTTTAGGAAGGAAATTGTTAAAAAAGATTTTGGTTCCGAATAAAAAACCTGAAACAGCAATTGTGATTACCAGTATTGTGGCTAAACTTTCGACAATTGTAGTTCCTGCCTCTTCTTTTACCAGCTTCAGAAAATCACCACCATAAGCCAGCGTCACAAGGATTAATGAACCCGCAATAACCACTCCTCCTGCAAATCCTCCACCTGGGGTAAGATGTCCATGTACAATTACATAGATTCCATACATAAAAACCATGCCCGCGATAAGCTGAGTGGTCTTTTTTACTATGATGGTCATCCCTTCCATTTACTCATAATTTATTTCTTTCCCTTAATTCTTAGAATTGTCAGTACCCCGAGTACAGCAGTGACAAGCACAACTGCTTCACCCATAGTGTCGTAACCCCTGAAGTCAAATACTACACCGGTGACAAGATTCGCACTTCCTGTTTTTTGTGCAGCACCTTCGATATAGTGTTTTGCCATCCGTAAAGAGCTCTTCCCCAGAACATCAAGCGTCTGAATGGAATCTATGAAGAAATAAAGAAGTATCCCTATTATTAATACACCGGTTGCAGCAGTAATATATCCCCTGGTATCAAGTTTTGAATATGATTCCTCCTTTGAACTGTCGAGAACGACTGCAACCATAATTATTAGGGTTATTGTATCAACCACGATCTGAACTATTGCCAGGTCGGGAGCTCTTAATAACAGAAAGCAGATCACTAAGCTGTATCCGACAATTCCACATGCTATGACAGATGAAAGCAGATCTTTTGCATGGATAGCATACAAAGCGCCTAAAATCATAAATCCAACTACAATTGATATGGCTAATTCCATTTCAATTATTATTAATTATATCATAATGAGCAACATAATAATCAACCCTGCAAAAACCCAGATTACATAACCGGGTAGAACACCAGCATGAGTTTCACTTAACTGATGACTCAGCCATAGAACAAATTGTTTTGATAAGTCATAAATATCAAACCACTTCTTTTCAGCTTTCTTATACATCCAGGAAAAGAAGCTTATTTCACTGATTGTCTTATAGAATTCAGGTGTCGGATAGCCGGTCTGATCCTGAATTGTTTCGCCGCCTATAAAACTATCTTCAGTCCTGAATTTCTTCAGACCTGTGGCAAGGTATATTAATACACCCAGCACGATTGATATAAGTACAAGAAGTGAAACCGACGACGAACTCCAGAATCCGGTAAACTGGAATTCACCGGAAACCGGCATAAATAGCTTTGGTACAATAATATTGGTCGCAATAACCCCAAAAACAATACAAAACAAAGCAAGTATCATTAATGGTAACCACATCAGGACCGGAACCTCCCTGATTTTTTCAAAAGCAGGTTTACGACGACTTAGAAATATTCCTCCAATGAATTTAATGAAGCTGGCAAGCGTCAGAGCTGACCCCAGAACAGCTAAAGCAAGCCATACTACCCAGAGTCTATTTGGGAAATCTGACCCTATCCCAAAATCGATGATACCCTGGTAAATCATCCATTTTGAGGCGAAGCCATTTAATGGTGGTACCCCTGAAATAGCCATGGCAAAGATCAGGGCAGAAAAAAATGTTACTGGCATCACTTTGGAAAGACCACCAAGTTCATCGAGATTTTCTTCACCGGTTCTGTATTCAATGCATCCTGCTGAAAGCAATAATCCACTCTTGTACAGGGCATGGTTAATCATGTGGAATAAACCTGCAGCTACTCCTATAGGTGAACCAAGTCCCAGACCAAGTATCATATAACCTACCTGCGAAACCGCATGAAAACCCAGAAGACGTTTATAATTATGCTGTATAAGTGCCATCATAACGGCACTTATGATTGTTATTACACCGATTGTCAGAAGCATAAAAGTCAGCCAACTGTTAAGAATGAACATTCCGGTAGTGAGTCTTGCAAGGAAATATATCCCGAGCAATTTGTCAAGGGATGCGGGCAGCAACGCAGAGGAAGATGCGGGAGCATTCTGTGCATAATCGGGAACCCAGGTATGAAACGGGAAGGCACCTGCTTTTGTAAAGCTGCCAACCATTAATGCCAGAAAAGCCGTAACAGTCAATATATTATCAGTGGCTAATGATGTATTGCTGATATCCAATGATCCAGTCAGTCTCCAAATTAATGCTATGCCAATTAACATAATTGAATCTGAAGCGCCTATAAGGATCAGAGTCTTTTTTGCTGTAGCAGAACTTTCTTCGCTGTTTCCTGGAATCAGCTTATAAAGTGTTATTCCCAGAATCCCCCAGAATGTAATAAAAAGTAAGAGATTGTCGGACAAAACGGCGCCATAGGAGCAACCAATTGTTATAAGGAAATACGGATAATAATTCCTGGCTTTGCCCCCTTTGATATAAACAAGGGAATAGAGCAGAATTAGAAAAGAAAACAAGCTTATAAATAACACAATAAGCCGGCTGAGGTTATCGGCATTAAATAACGCGTACCTTACTGCATCGTTTTTAAGATCTATCCCAAAGAGATTAAGACTTGATCCTGATAATAAATCATCAAGGGTTCCGGCATGAAAACTGGGGCTGAAAATCAAAACAGCCAGATATGCTGTAACAATACTTACCAAAAGTGCAGTAATACCTTTGAAAGTCCTTAGTTTATCTGGAACAAAGAAAAGTAGCAAACCGGCTGCAAGAGGAATGGTAATTATGCTGACAATTTCTTTCATTTGTTACTTTTACATTCTTTCTTTAAATCGAGTGTCCGTGATATTGACCTGTCAATCAGCTCTCTGGCGTTCATTATTTTCTTGCCTGATTTTGCGTCATAGACAACAGCCATCCTTTCAGTACAGCAGTAGCAGGGATCGACCCCTGCCAGGGTTATTGTAGCATCAGAGATTGTCTGTCCGATGCACGATTTCCTGAAAGTGGCAATATTAACATAGCTTGGAGCCCTGATCTTATGCCTGGCCGGTGAGTTTGATCCATCGGATACGACAAAATGAAATACCTCACCTCTTGGGGCCTCGGCACGTCCGTTGCCCATACCCTCCGGGATCTCTTTTATTTTTACGGTAATTTCGCCCTCTTTTTCTTTTTCGAGACCTGAAAGACATTGTTCAATTATCGAAATCGACTCATACATTTCGAGAAGCCTGACCTCTGCTTTTGCAAAAACATCACCGGCTTCTGCAGTAATTACCTTCCAGTTAACAAGAGGATAGGCGGCGTACGGATCATCTTTTCTGACATCGATAGCTACTCCTGAGGCTCTTGCAGTTGGTCCTACGGCGCCATAATCAATTACATCCTGTTTTGTCAGGATACCCACCCCTTTTGTTCTGGCATGTATGACAGGATCATCCATTACTGCACCGGTCAGCAGATCAGTTTTGGTTTTGACATTGCTCAGGATTTTCCGGATCGCAGCTATCTTATGACTTTCTATGTCCCTTCGCACACCTCCAACCTTGAACATTGCATAGCTGTTCCTGTTGCCGGTGATCATCTCGAAAAGATCAAGTACTGGTTCGCGGTATTTCCAGGCCCACATGAAAACTGTATTGTATCCCAGGAAATGTCCTGCAAGGCCGACCCAAAGAAGGTGGCTGTGGATTCGTTCAAGTTCACCGATAATTGACCTTATATACTTTGCCCTGGTCGTAGGCTCAATTCCAACTATCTCTTCTACAGCGTTGGCAAAAGCAAACGGATGGGAGGTGGAGCAGATGCCGCAAATGCGTTCGACGAGGAAGAATACCTGTTCGTATGTTTTTGATTCACTTAACTTTTCTATACTCCGGTGATTGTAGCCAGTAACCCACTGGATATCTTTTACTATTTCCCCATCACAGTACAGCTTAAACAGTTCGGGTTCTTCCTGCAAGGGATGATATGGGCCAATTGGTATGAGTGTTTTTCTGCTCATGCTTTTTCCTCCGTTGTTGATTTAAACTCCTTGCGATAAGGATAAACCCCTTCTGCCCAGTTACCTTCTGAAATTAATTTATCCTGGTTTGGGTGATTCAGGAAATTAATGCCAAATAGCTCATGCATTTCCCTTTCTATCCAGTTTGAAGCATTGAACATATTGGAAAGTGATTCTATCTCAGGTTTATTACTGTCGAGAATAACGTGCAGATTAAGTAAAAGTCCGCACGAATCTTTGCTGAAATGATAGTGGATCTCAAATCCTCTCCTGGTATGAATTGCTGAGGCAATTACAAATCGGAATCCAATAGTCTTAAATAAATACTCCGCAATCCTTATAATTGCATCAGATCTGATTGTAATAGTAACACGCTTCTGATTTTTTTCTGTTATTTCCAGAATATCAGAAGGGAACATTTCCTTGAAATTCTTTATGATTGATTCAGTCTCCATTAATTTTAATTCCTCGCTTTTCTTTTAATATTCTTGCCTTTACACCTTCAAGCCTTTTGTGCTAACTTTACAATCCCGGCGATAATAGCTTCCGGTTTTGGCGGACATCCGGGTATGTACGCATCGACAGGAATAACCTTATCCACAGGCCCCGCAAAAGTAAGGCTTTCAGCAAAAATTCCTCCTGTGCATCCGCAGGCTCCTATTGCAACCACCAGAATTGGTTTGGGAGCCTGTTTATATAATTCTATCAGCCTTTCCTTATCATGATTATTTATTGACCCGTTTACGAGCAGTACATCAGCATGTCTGATGCTGCCTACAAGCAGGATACCAAAACGTTCAAGATCATGCCTTGGAGTAAGACAATCGAGGATCTCAATATCACAATTATTGCACGAAGCTCCACCAAAGTGAAAGACCCAGAGCGATTTTTTGAAGCAATAACTTTTAAATCCCACGATTTTAATTATTATAATGTCAGAATACAATCAAATTAATATCCAAATTCTATCAATATTATGGCAATAACCGCAAGCAGGTTCATCCATACAAGGAAGAATTTGACGGCCTGTCTGATCTTGATCCTGGGATTTGTATTTCTGATAAGAGTAATTAGTAATACTATTCCCAGAACCTTTAATATACTCCATAATATATTTATTCCATCAAGCCTGAAACCACTCATCAGAAGCGCCACAAGCAGTGAAGGCAGTGCAAAAAACATGATATATTTTGTCAGCTTTATCAGTGCGTATGCAGCACCGGAATATTCAATAAAAATTCCCTCGGTTATTTCTGTCTCTGCTTCAGGCATGTCAAAAGGTACAAGTGCCAGTTTTCCCTGGATACAGAAGATCCCTACTACAAACAGCAAAACTCCTGAAACGCTGCCGATAAAAGGCGTTCCTGCCTGCTGAGTCTGTATTATGCTGTAAAGGTCAAATTGCTGACCGCATTTCATTATTATACCGGCGATAAAAAGAAGAAAAGTGAGTTCATAGCTAAGGATCAGTTTCATCTCCCTGGAACCGCCAACAGCAGCAAGCGGATTTCCTGATGCAAGCGATCCGAATATATATGAGAATGAAGGTATTGTAAGAAGATAGAAGATAACCAGGATATCACCCCTGAATCCTGTAGTAATTTGGAACAAAGGCAGGAGTATAAAAACGGCTGCCATAGTTGCACCAAAAACTGAAAAAACAGGTGCAAGGAGAAATGCAACTGGTGATCCGTGTTTGGGAAGAATGGTTTCCTTGACCAGGAGCAATTTGAAAAAGTCATAAAAAGGCTGAAGAACAGGCGGCCCTTTGCGGAACTGCACCCTGGCAGAGATTTTTCTGTCGAACCATGACAGCAGTCCTCCTGTTATGCCTGCAAAAAGCAAACCGGGGAAAACAAGAAAATAGAAAATATCTGCAGCCATAATCTGTTATTTATGGTTTTTCAGTAGTATATAAATATTCCCTGATAAGTATATTATCATTGAGGCTGTATATATTCTTTTCCGGTGATTCATCAGATTCAGTTATTGAAACCACGCCTGATGGACAAGAATCAATGAACATATTAAGCTCTGTTCTGTCATTCAGGTTATAATAAAGGTCCTTATTCCTGTGATGCTTGAAGAAGTCTGTCATCATTGTGCCGAATGGACATATTGTAACACACGATTTACATGAGATGCAAAGATTTGTATGACGGTTTATAATCCCGTCACTATCTTTTTCAAGTGCTTCGGCAGGGCATACACTGATACATGGAGCATCTTCGCATTTCCGGCATGAAAATCTGAAAACAGCAAGCTCTCTTATGGATTTTAGGCCATTTGAATTTGCCGTTTGATAGAACAAACCCTCAGGAATTTTAAGGTCTGAATTTTCAGCAAGGGCTGAACGGAGTTTGATCATATCAATCAGTATTTTCCGGGACATCTCCATAAGCTTATAGCAACATTTGGTTCATAAGTTGAAATCTGGTGTCACTCAGCCTGTGTGAAATGGTTTGTGCTATTTTTGACATGGTCTTAAATCCGAAATCACAATCCTTTTCAATCTCCAGATTGAGCTTCCTGGAATCAACTGAAATAACTCTGGCGGGTGTCATTGCCATAACCCATGCCGTTGAAATATAGGGAGCAAAAACAGCTGACCAAGAGAAAAGCTGGCCCTCTTCGATGGTTCCAAGATGGATTCTTTTATCATTGGCAAGGCTTATTCCAAGCGACAATGATCCTTCAAGCAAAATAAATACTTCAGAGAGTTCATCATACTGCTCAAATAAGATATCCTTTACTTTAAACTCCTTGATGGAACTCATTTTAATGATGATATTAAGCTGCTTATCCGAGTAACCATCAAAAAACCTGATTTTCTTAAGATCAGCCAGTGTTAGTTTCATGATTTATAAATTTGTGCTTCAGGTTATAATCAGTTTTACAAGTTTCTTAAGATCCTATTTCCAGATATCTGGTGTGTTTTTTAATTCGTTATAGGTAAACACAGGGCCGTCTTTACAAACAAAAAATTCACCCATCATACAATGGCCGCATTTACCCAGACCGCATGACATGTTTTTTTCCATCGAGAGGTATATCTGGTCATCTTTGTATCCCATTTCAAGGAATCTGATAGTCCCAAACTTCATCATAATTGGTGGTCCGCATACCACGGCAACAGAATTTTTCAGATTAATCCTGATATTATCCAGGAGAGTGGTTACGACACCTACTGCACCATCCCATTCATCATCCGGTTTATCAACTGTACGGTAAGCTTCGAATTTCTCAATTTTGTTCAACCTGTTAAAAAGAGGTTTATAAACGCAATCGGCAGGTGTCTTTGATCCGTAACAAAGGATGACTTTTGCGAGTTTATCTTTGACATGTTCAAGCGCATACAATAGCGACCGGATTGGTGCAAGTCCGCATCCTCCTCCGAGTATAATGACTTCTTTTCCAAAAAAATCTTCAACAGGGTAACCCCGGCCGAACGGACCCCTGATACCCATAAAAGCACCTGGTTTCAGACTATGCATTATTTCAGTAACATAGCCGGTCTTCATTACCGTAACTTCGAGCTTATCAGCGACATGAGGAGATGAAGAAGGAGTGAAGGGAGCTTCACCGATACCATCGACAGATAATTCAATGAACTGACCAGTTTTAAATGAAAACTCATGTTCGGGTATAAGGACAAATGTTTTTATAACCGGGGATTCGTCGATAACTTCCGTTAATCTGGCTTTAATAGGTTTATATATATTTTTGCCATTCAGCATAATAGTCTATTTTACCAGTTCCATGAACATTTCATTCTTATTTATCTTACCTATGCATGCCTCGATGCATCTGCCACAACCAGTGCAAGCTGTAGAATTAAATTTTTCCGGTTTCCAGGCATACTTACACATATACCTGTTCCTGAACCGGTTTGGCAGTTCATATAGTGAATCTTCACCTCCGGCAACCCTTTCAAATCCGGGGTACTGACAGGCATCCAGCTGCTTGATTTTTTCAAAACCAGGCTTATCAATAAGGAGGAAACAGGTGCAGGTCGGACATATTGTAGCACAGGCTCCGCAGGATACGCAATTTGCGGAATACTTCTTCCAGATAGCTCCACCTGCTTTTTTAACGATACTTCCTGTGGATTTATAATCTGGAAGACCCTGGTTTGATTCAAACAGCAAAGATTCTGATGCGTTTTGTGCTTTCTCTATTGCAGAAATAAATTTACTGTCATTAAGAGCATGTACCAGAGAAAATTGTTTTACAAATTCTTCACCCTTCGGAGAAATTAATCGCAGAATTATCATGTCATCAATCAGGATCGCTGCCAAATCTGAATCATCAGTTGACCAGGGCTTTATGCCATATGAAGTGCAGTGACAATGAGGCTGCTTTTCGAAACAATCGATAGCGATTAGAATAGTATTCTCGCGCTTTTCCCTGTAGAAAAGATCATTGAAATCTTTATCAAGATAAATTTCATCAAGCAGTTTTAATCCCTGAATATCACAATTGGGAGCGCCCAATATAATACGCTGCTTTTTGACCGATGGATCGGTAGTCACATTCTCCTTTACAGGAAGAAAAAAGGTTTTAAGCGAAGTAGCCGGCTTAGCCCTGTTGTACGAAATCCTGGTTATATTGGAAGGATTAACTACTTCATAATCAATACCAAATTCGTTTTCCTCAGCAGCGAATATGATATAGGATAATAACAATTGTTCAATCGTTTTATCCCATTCCTCCTTCTTTATGCTTAGATATTGCATTTATGTGAGAAGATTCACATATAAAAATATATTCATTGGAATTAAAAATCAATGAATATTTATGATATTTGAATAAAAAAAATGTGTAAATTTGTTAAAAACCTATATATCAATATTATATAAATATTCTTATTCTGATAAAAAAGTACTTAAATTGCAAAAAAAGATAAATTAACTACATTTGATGTGAAACAAATCACAAAATACGTAATAAAAAACAGCTTAAAAAGGATCTTCCTCTACAGGGCATGCCTGGCAAGATTAAAGATGATGGGTGTTGAAAAGGTGTTTTCATATACGCTGGCAAATGAGACAGGGGTTACATCTGATCAGGTCAGGAAAGACTTTTCCGAGTTCGGTATTAAGGGAAATAAACGCGGCGGTTATGAAATAACCGTGCTGCTCGAAAAAATGGAAACCATCTTTCACCGGAACAAGGATCATAATATTGTGCTGATAGGTATGGGCAACCTCGGACTTGCACTGTCAAAATACAGTAAATTTGTTCAAAGGAATATGAATATTGTTGCCACCTTCGATATTGATCCCTTCAAACAGAAGATCAGGTCGGACATACCGGTTTATTCCATGAGCCGTCTTAAGGAGATAATTGACAGGTTTAAAGTCAAAGTTGCTATACTTGCTGTGCCTGAAATTTCAGCTCAGGAGGTCACTGATGAACTGGTAAGGGCCGGGATCAAGGGAATTGTTAATTTTGCCCCTGTTCTGCCCAAGGTGCCTCCCGAAATTGTAATAAACAATGTAAATCTGTGCGATGAGCTTGAAAGTGTGATTTATTATGTCCACAAGCTGATGAAAACAGAAGGACTTAAAAACATAGAATTATTATACAAGGATATGAAATATTGATCAAAGGACTGGTTCAGGGTGTCGGATTCCGTCCTTTTATATACAGGCTTGCTGCAAAACATGGTCTCCTCGGTGAAGTGGATAACAGAACCAATGGTGTTTCAATAATAGTACAGGGCGATTTAAAAACAATTGACAGATTCACCAATGAAATTCTTAAAAACGCTCCGCCTGCATCAAGAATTAAAGCTATTGAAGTCATCCCAAAAACGATAGAAGGTTATGATAATTTCAGTATTACGCATAGTAAGGCTATTGACGATCAGATAACTGAAGTCAGTCCGGATATTGCTGTGTGTGATGAATGCCTGGCTGAGATGTCATCGGATCAGGGAAGAATCGATTACCCTTTTATTAACTGTACAAATTGCGGCCCGCGGTTCTCCATTATTGAAGGAATACCATACGATCGCCCCAAAACATCCATGAAGGATTTTACAATGTGCGGAAAGTGCAGGTCGGAATATAATGATTTTCGCGACCGCCGGTTCCATGCTCAACCGATTGCCTGCAATGAGTGCGGGCCTCAATACAGGTACAAAGATCAGGAAAGAGACATTTCAGGAACACGAATGGTTTTAAACGCAATTTCATTAATGATAGCTTCAGGCCGGATCGTTGCAATAAAAGGGATCGGCGGCTACCATCTTATGTGTGATGCTCTTAATAATGATTCGGTGACAACCTTAAGGTTAAGGAAACAGAGAGAAGCAAAGCCATTTGCTGTAATGTTCAGAGATCTTTCTGAGGTTAAAAATTACTGTTACTTAAGCAGGTTCGAGGAGGAAGAATTAACATCATGGCGAAGGCCCGTTTTAATTCTGAAACAGAAAAAAGCTCTCGCTGATTCTGTCAGCAATGGCCTTGATACGATAGGTGCGATGCTTCCCTATATGCCATTTCATCATCTGCTGTTCAAGTCTTTAAATACCACAGCTGTTGTCATGACAAGTGGAAACCTGTCTGATGAACCTATAATTACTGATGATATTCTCGCTGAAAAGCAACTTATGAAGGTCGCTGATTCCATGGTCAGCTATAACCGGAAAATTATAAACAGAACAGATGATTCTGTCATCAGATTCACAGAGGATAAAATTAGTTTAATAAGGCGTTCACGAGGTTTTGTTCCAAGGCCGATAGACCTTGATATAAATGTAGATGGGATCCTGGCGCTTGGGGCGGAACAAAAAAATTGTTTTTGCATCGGCAAAAACTCGCAGGTTATAATGAGTCAGTATATTGGTGATCTTAAGAATGTTGCAGCCTGTGATTTTTATAAAGAAATGATCAGCCTGTTTACAAAGTTGTTCAGGTTTACGCCCGGATACCTCGTCAGTGATATGCATCCTGATTATTATTCTTCAGTTTATGCTTCAGTTCTGGGAGAAAAGCATAATGCTCCTGTTCTAAGGGTGCAGCATCATCATTCGCATATTGTATCCTGTATGGCTGAACATGGACTCGACGAAAAAGTAATAGGTGTCAGCCTTGACGGAACCGGTTTTGGCACAGATGGTAACATCTGGGGCGGAGAATTCCTGGTTGCTGATGCCGTGGAATTTGAAAGATTTGCCCATTTCGATTATATTCCCATGCCTGGAGGTGAAAAGGCAGCAGAAGAACCATGGCGGATGGCTTTTTCGTACCTTTTCAGATATTTTGGAGATACAATCGATTACAGTTCAATACCTTTGTTCAGATCAATTGGCGACAGGAAACTTTATCTGGTGAAAGATATGATTCAGAAAGATATAAATAGTCCGTTATCATCAGGAGCAGGCAGGTTGTTCGATGCCGTTTCGGCCCTTACAGGTATTTGTCCGTCAAATACTTTCGATGCAGAAGCCCCGATGCGGCTTGAATCCGCAGTTAAATCAGGAGTTGATAATCATTATCCGTTCACTGCCGGAAAGAGTATTGTATTTGCTGAGACGTTTAAGGCAATACTTGATGATATGAGGCGAAAAGATATTTCTATGATATCCGCTAAGTTTCATAACACAATAGCACAGGTTATACTGGAGTTATCAGAGAAAATGAGAGAAGAGTTTTCAATAGAAAAAGTAGTACTTTCAGGTGGAGTATTTCAGAATAAATACCTGCTCGGGAAATCGATCAGCAAACTGACAAAAAACAGATTTAAGGTTTATACAAATCACCAGGTTCCGGCAAATGACGGTGGAATTTCGTTAGGTCAGATTGTAATTGCATCAAAAAAATTTGGTTTATGTGTTTAAGTATACCAGCCCAGGTTATTAAAATTGAGGGACAGATGGCCGATGTGTCAATAGGCGGGGCCATTTTCAAAGCCGGTCTGCACATGGTTGATAACGTGATCATTGGTGACTACATACTGCTTCATGCCGGATTTGCAATTCAGAAGATCTCGGAAAAGGAGGCGCTTGAAACATTGAACCTTCTGAAGGAAATGGAAGAGGCAGGAAATGAATGACCGGGTATGAAATACATTGAGGAATACAGGGATAGGGAGCTTGTACTGAAATTAGTCGCTAATATCAGGAAGATAACAAAAGGGAAATATTCATTTATGGAAGTATGCGGCGGGCATACATCCGCAATCCATCGTTTTGGAATCCCTTCATTACTGCCCCCCGAAATAAACCTTATTTCAGGACCTGGGTGTCCGGTCTGTGTGACCGGGACTGATTTTATTGACAAGGCAATTCTGTACTCACAAAGAGCCAATGTCATAATTGTCACATTCGGTGATCTGATAAGGGTGCCTGGATCATCATCTTCACTTGAAAAGGAAAAGATGAAGGGTGCCGATATCAGGATTGTATATTCGGGACTGGAAGCGCTTAATATTGCAAGATCAAATAAGGATAAAACTGTTATTTTCCTCGGGATTGGTTTTGAAACAACAGCCCCTGGTACAGCAGTAACGATAAGGCTGGCTGAAGAAAACGGACTGGACAATTTTCTTTTATTGTCTGCTCACAAAGTAATGCCTCCTGTACTTGAAGCACTCGTAAGAGATGGAGTTAAAATCAATGGCTTTATTTGTCCCGGTCATGTGGCAGCGATTACAGGTTCACATATTTTTGAATTCCTTCCCAAAAAACACAGCCTTGGATGCGTTATTGCAGGTTTTGAACCTGCTGATCTGCTGCAAACTGTCCTGATGCTTGTCAGGCAGGTAAATGCTAAATCCCCTGCCGTCGAAATACAATACACCAGAGCTGTCACCTATAGGGGAAATTCTATTGCCCAGCAACAATTATCAGAAGTATTTGAATTCAGCGATGCTGTCTGGAGAGGATTTGGCAACATACCTGAAAGCGGCCTGAAACTGAGGAAAAAATATGAGAAATTCGACGCAGAGAAAATAATTCCGGTATCTGTAGATTTTCATAATGAAAATCCGCACTGCATCTGCGGTGATATATTGAGAGGTTTAAAAAAACCTGATAACTGCTCGCTTTTCAGAAGAGCATGCAATCCGGAAAATCCAATAGGGGCGTGCATGGTTTCGGCAGAAGGAGCATGTAATTCCTGTTATAAATACGATCGCAATGAGTGAATTTGTTTCATTGAATCATGGCAGCGGAGGTAAACAGGCACATGAGTTTATAAGGAAACTTTTTGCTGTGAAGTTTGGAATGCACGATCCCCTGACTGATTCAGCTGTCGTGAAAGAATATGGCTTCACCCTGGCATTTACAACCGATTCATATGTTGTTGATCCTCTTTTTTTCCCTGGTGGAAATATCGGAAAACTGGCTGTTTGCGGAACTGTAAATGATCTTTCGGTTTCAGGAGCGATCCCGAAATACATTTCAGCATCGTTTATTATCGAGGAGGGATTTCCCCTCAACGATCTGGAGGTAATAGCAGCTTCAATGGCTGAAGAAGCTACGAGTGCAGGTGTGAGGATTGTGACAGGCGACACCAAGGTTGTGGGTAAAGGAAAGTGCGATAAGCTGTTTATAACCACAGCAGGTACAGGAATTATAAAACCCGGATATGAACATATCAGTTTCGGAGAAAAGATAAAGCCAGGCGACAGACTGATCGTCAATGGTCCGATCGGCAATCATGCGATTGCAGTGCTTGGAGCGCGCAATAATCTTAGTTTCAGCTCATCTGTCTTATCCGATTGCGCATCATTGAACCATATGATTCAATCAGTTCTGGATAAATCTGACCAGGTTCACTTTATGAGGGATCTGACAAGAGGAGGACTGGCAGCAGTTCTTTATGAGCTAGCCCAGTTATCAAAGAAAGGAATGATTATAGAAGAATCATCAATTCCTGTTGATGAACCTGTAAGGGGTTTGTGTGAGGTTCTTGGCTTTGATCCCTGTTATCTGGCCAATGAGGGCAAACTACTTATTGTGGCCGGAGAGGATGAGTTTGAAAGCATTCTCTCCACCCTCCGGTCTCACCCTCTCGGGAGAAAATCAGAAGTTATAGGATCAGTTGTTGATGGCCAGAAAGGTAATGTGGTTTTAAATACAAATAATGGCGGCAGACGGATCCTTGATATTCCTTCAGGAATACAGCTTCCAAGGATATGCTGAACAAATGAATCAGAATTTAAATCCGAATTTTATTTCAAGACGGTTATAGTTGGTTTCATACGTGTAGACCACATCATTATAGCTATCCTGCTTATAGCTTGTCTGGGCGTACCTGTAGGCAAATGAAAGATAGGTTTCCATGTCTTCTCTAGCCCAGGAAACACCTGTGCCTATTGTCAGTGAAGCTCCACCTTTGTAGTCTTTTGGGTAATAGTACTGGTTATAAGGATCGCCTTCCTCATCACCACCTGTATGGATCAGCGCACCACCTCTGAAGAAGATGAAGGGCGTGGCTTTCCTTTCATTAAACAGGCGCTTATATTCAACAAAAACCGGGGAAAAGGTCGAACCAAGAAACTCAACGCCTGATCCCACGCCGACGATATTTTTAATTCCGGCAGTATAACTGACAAGAATATTGAAACTGAACGGGGCATCAAATTCGCTGTTCTGTGAACCGACCAGCAATCCGGCTTCAAAGGCAAATCCAAATCCGCTGGTTTTCCTTCCATCGAAGTGTGGTACTTCTTTTATAAATTTATCAACTTCATCTGAAGGATAAACGAAAAGGCTGCCCTCTGAGGTCTGAATTCTATAGTTATTCCCTGATATCTCAAGAAGCTTTCCATATATTATACTTCCGTTTTTCAGGTACAATGCATCCTTTGTCCTCTGGGCTGCAACTTGTAATGTAATTATTGTCAGCACAATAAGCAATATCGCATGTTTTTTCATAGATTTATCAGGTTAAAGGTTAGTAGTTTTGCATGATTTTTGTTTAGCATAAATAGCTAAAACTAAACCTTATGAAAACAAAAATCATTCCAATTATTTCAATATTATTAATCTTATCCGGATTATTTTCTTCATGCGAGGATAGTTCGTACAGGGAGTATAAAGGTTACGCTCCGGTGTATATGTCCTATACCGATCTCAGGGCTGCAGTCAAGGTACAGCAGAATGTAAATCTCGAAAATCCGGGGAAAATATACTATAAGGATAATTATATTTTCATTGTGGAGGAATTAAAGGGAATTCATGTTTATGATAATACAGATCCCTCATCGCCGGTTAAAAAGGCATTTGTAAACCTTCCCGGAGTAGTTGATATTTCAATCTCCGGATATATATTATACGCGGATAGTTTTGTTGATCTGGTGATGATTGATGTTCAGAATATTGATAATATACATGAGGTAGCCAGGGTTAAGGATGTTCTTCCGTACACGGTTACCTCTCCTGATGATAACGATTATCCGATGGCTCTGGTCGATGAAGAAAAAGGTGTTGTTATTGACTGGGATGTGAAGACAATAAGGGAAAAAATCTATACTGATCCTTATCCATGGCCAATTTATTATAAAGGAGGCATTATGTTTCTTGATGCAGCAAATGCTTCCGGTGCCTCATCAGGAGTTAGCGGCAGCGGAACCGGGTTTGGAGGATCAATGGCCAGATTCGGGATAAAGGATAAGGTGCTTTATATAGTTGATCAGAACACACTGAAAGTCTTTGATATTTCAAATAAAATCAGTCCGGTCAAGATGGGGGATTTTTACCCGGGATGGAATATTGAAACAATGTTCATCTCCGGAGAAAATATGTTTCTCGGTACCACAACAGGAATGATTGTTTATGATATTTCAAATCCTTTGGTACCAACCTCAAGAGTCTTTTTTAATCATGCCAGGAGCTGTGATCCGGTGATAGTTGACGATACTCTGGCGTATGTAACCTTAAGATCAGGAACTACCTGCGGTGGAACAGTGAATTGCCTCGATGTTGTTAATATTAAAAAGATAACAGCACCATCCCTGCTGGCTACATGGGCTATGAACAATCCTCACGGACTTGGAAAAGCAGGTGATTTGCTGTTTATCTGTGATGGTGATGCGGGGTTGAAAATATATGATGCCTCTGATCCAAAAACTCTTGGAAATAAGCTGATCTATACATATCCCAGTATAAATGCATACGACGCCATACCGATCGGCAATGTACTGGTAATGATAGGTGATGACGGGCTTTACCAGTACAGCTATTCCAACATTCGGAATATTACTCTCCTGAGCAAGATCGAGATTACCAAAGAATAGCAAAGACGGTCTTGCAGTCATTCAGTCATCCAGTTAAATGGTTATGCGGTCATACATCGCCTTTCGCCTGTAATACATAATACATTATGCAGCCTTTGCGCCTTTGCCCCATTGAGCCATTGCGCCTTTGAGCCTTTATGCCTTTGAGCCCTTGAGCCATTGAGCTTTTGAGCTCTTACATCGTTGTTTATTTTCATTCTAAATTAGCAACTATGACATATGTAAGTTTTTTTTAAAGAGTATTGTTATTATTTTAACAGCACTTTTTTTAAAATAAATTAGTCAAATCTTAGTTATTAAGTAATTCTAAATTAATAAGATATGTATCAAGCAGGAAATCTGGTAAAAAAATTATCCGAAAAGCATGGAAGGTCAAGACAAAGCCTTATGCCTATTCTACAGGGCATCGTTGAGAAATATAACTACCTTACTGATGATGTGATGGTCGAGGTTGCCAAGGAGCTTGACATCTCGGCAGCTGAAGTATACGGGACAGCTTCATTTTATACCTTCCTTGATACCAATGCAAGAGGTAAGTATGTCATAAGGGTCTGTAAGACAATTACATGTTCTATGAAAGGGAAAAAAGATATAGTTGATACTATTGAAGATATGCTTAAGATAAAAGTAGGTGAGACCACTTCAGATAAGCAATTCAGTCTGATTGAAACCAACTGTATCGGCTGGTGTCATAAAGCTCCAGCAATTCTGATAAATGAGATCCCTTACACTGAGCTTACACCCGAGAAGGTTGTTGAGATAATTAAAGGTTATATGCAAAAATAAAATATCCGGTTATACTATGAAAAACAAAGGGTTAAATAAAGTTGATCTTATATTCGAGAAAGTCGATCTGAAAGAAGTTCTGACAAAGGCCTACAAAATGAGCAGTGGTGAAATAATCCAGCAGGTACTTGAATCGGGGCTAAAAGGACGTGGAGGAGCAGGATTCCCGACGGGGCTGAAATGGAAATACACCGCAGCAGAAAAGGAGCCTGAGAAATATATTGTCTGCAACGCAGATGAAGGAGAACCTGGTACATTTAAGGACCGTGAGATTCTTGACAGGGTATCATACAAGGTATATGCCGGAATGGCTATTGCAGGAAAAGCTATCGGAGCATCCCAGGGTATCGTTTATTTGCGCGGGGAATACCGTTTTCTTCTTCCGCAGCTTATGAAAGAGCTTGAATCATTTCATAAAATCAGTGACGAAATTGGATATAAATTCAAGATCCGGTATTGCCTCGGTAGCGGTGCCTACATCTGCGGTGAAGAGAGCGCTCTCTTTGAATCAATCCAGGGTGATCGGGGTGAACCACGCAATAAACCTCCGTATCCGACTACATCAGGAGTGTTTTATAAACCCACCTCAATAAATAACGTCGAAACTCTTGTCACGGTAATGATGATCATCAAGCACGGAGCGGAAGCTTACGTCCAGCTTGGAACAAAAGACTCGAGAGGTTCGAAAGTATTCTCTGTTTCGGGAGATACTCCAACACCCGGGATCTTTGAACTTGAATTAGGTATGTCGGTTTTGCAGTTTGTAAATGAGTTTGGCGATGGTGATACCAAAGCAGTTCAGGTAGGCGGAGCTTCAGGTTTTTGTGTTCCCCGGAAAAAATTCAGTGAAACTGTGATAGGCTTTGAAGGAGTTCCGACAGGAGGATCAATGAAGCTTTTTAACAGTTCCCGTTCGATGTATAATGTGCTTCATAACTATCTCGATTTCTTCGCCGAAGAATCCTGTGGTCAATGTACCCCATGCAGGATAGGATGCCAGCAGCTTTTGAAAGGTGTGGAAAAAGTTAAGAAGGGGGAAGCTAAATCAACCTATCTGAATGAACTTGTAAAGCTGGCCGATACAATGAAAATAGCATCAAAATGCGGCCTTGGTCAATCGGTTGGTAATGCTTTCAGGACTATAGTTGAGAACTTCAAGGAGGAAATCATTTATTAATTTATTAATGAAAAAAAGAAAACTTATGGTAAATCTTAATATAAATGACCAATTTATCTCTGTTCCGGCCGGAACAACAGTTCTGGCTGCAGCTCAGAAATTAAAAATCAATATTCCCACATTATGTAATCATCCTGACCTTTGTGTTGCTGGTAACTGTCGTGTATGTGTTGTTGAGCAAAAGGGAGCCAGGACGCTTATTGCTTCCTGTGCCACACCGGTTTCTGAAGGAATGGATATACATACCAACACTCTTAAGGTAAGAAATGCCAGAAAGCATATTGTTGAGCTTCTGCTTTCTGAACACAGGTCAGACTGCACAAAATGCTATAAAAATACAAAATGTGAATTGCAGGCTCTGGCAAACGAGTTTGCTTTCGGTGACACCGTTTTCCTTGATCTTGTTGAAGATCACCAATATTCTATCGACAGGTCA